>MDTE01155889.1_pt1 | contig 132055 bp, 141 predicted proteins | sample 811231 | NCBI WGS metagenome assembly MDTE01 (sample SAMN05326651, study PRJNA326480) | marine metagenome | isolation source: seawater | place: Indian Ocean: Red Sea | collected 2010 | reverse complement strand
TAAACTTGGAACACTCACTGCAAGCAAGACCATTACGGTCCGTGGTGCTGCAGCGAACTACGCAGTTTCAGGTCCAGCTTCGGTTGCACCTGGTGCGATTGGTGTTTACACCGTTACTGCAACTGACGTGAATGGCAATACGCCTTCAGTTCAGGGCGCTAGTGCGGTTACGACTCCAACCTTTGTTGTGACAAACCTAGGTACAAGTGGTCAGACTGTTTCGACATCTGCTACGACAGTAAGTGTTAACCCGATTACTGGTGGAACGGTAACAATTATCGCTCCGACCGGTGGTGGTTCAGGTACGCTTGCCATTATTAGTGGTGGCAAGATTGTCGCCAGCACAGAAATCAGTTACGGAGCTCCTGCTGCGTCGAAGGCTACAGTAGCGCTTAGCGCTGGCTGGAACCTGGTTTCCTGGAGTGGTTCAGCAACATCTGCTGCCACTGCTGCAAGTTCCTCTGTGACAGCTATTTATGGCTGGAATGCTACAACGCAGGCCTGGAACGGTTGGTTCCCTGCTGGCGTAGGCATCCCTGGTGCTAATGACCTGACACAACTCGAGACAAACGGTATCTACTGGGTCTACTCAGTAACAACCAGTACTCTCGCTAACTAATAAAGATATGGAGGTGGGGAATCGTTTACGAGTCCCCACTTATCCAATCAAATAAAAATAGTTATTAAAGAAATAGAGGAGCAATAATGAAAAATCGAGTAATGAAGTGGAGTGCGGCTATGCTCGGGCTTGCCCTGCTCCTCGGATTAGTAGGTATGAGTGCTGGAGCGGCTATCGCTCAGGGTGCTCCACCTAACCCGCCCGCCCGATATGCAGGAACAGTTACCGTTGACGGTACAGCTGCAGCCGCGGGGGCATCAGTACAAGCTTGGGTTGGTGGTGCTGTTTGTGCCACAACCGCAGTGAATGCTGCAGGAACATATGTAGTTGATGTTAGTGCATCGTGTGGTGGTGCTGGCACAACCGTCGCCTTCTCGGTAGATGGTGCGTTGGCCACAGAAACCGCTGCATGGTCAAATAGTGCACTTAATGTGACAAATCTGACAGTGACTACTCCAGTTGAAGAACCAGCTGCTGAAGAACCAGCTGCTGAAGAACCAGCTGCAGAAACACCTGCTGCACCAGCTACAGGTTCTGGTCTTGCTACAACTAGCTCGACACAGGCCATGTTACTAGCACTCCTGGGATTAACACTCCTCAGTGGAACTGCTGTGGTAACAGCGCGTAAGCGTTAGATTTACCACGCACAATGTGGATAAAGAGCCCTCCTTAAATGGAGGGTTCTTTTTTTATGTGTTTTTTACGTTAACCTTTTGCCATAAATAGCGTTCTATTTTTAGGCGATTATTCTCTATGAGCGGTTGACCGGGCGTGCCCGGCCAAGTAGCCTGTATTGATAATAGCCGGCGTATGCTTTGCATATGTCTGTGTGATTGTATAAACGTGAGCAAATTGAATAGGTAGAGAAAATATGAGTAAAGTTTCAAGCATTCTCCCAATGGCTAAAGGACGCTCAATGGTCCTTTTACTAGCCGTTCTTGTTGTTGCAGCTGCAACATTGTTAAGTGGTGCATTCGCCACTACAACTTCGGCAGGAACCGGTGATTTTAATAGCAACTACGGGAGTTATTTAAAGAATATTGTTAAAGGTACTGGCGCGAACGCCGCAACATCTGCTGTCGTAGCCGATGCATACGGTAACACCTATGTTGGTGGTTCTATTACAGGTACCGCAGACATGGATCCTACTGCTGGTACATCGAACCTAGTTTCGGCTGGTGGTACTGATGGTTTCGTTGCGAAGTATGACGCAGCTGGAAACTTGCAGTGGGCTGTGAAGATTGGTTCTACTGGCGCAGATGCTGTTAAAGGTCTTGCCCTCGATGCTACTCACGTTTACGTGCTTGTTGACTTTACGGGCACGATTGATCCTGGCGCAGGCGCAGGCGCCGATATGGTTGCCGCTGGTGGTACTGACGTTGCGGTTATTAAATACACAATCGCTGGTGCTTATGCAGCCCAGGCTCACGTAGTTAAGGGTGATGATGGAAACGCAAATGGGCAGGGTGCAGGTATCATTGTAGATACAGCTAACAGTATTATGTACCTTCAGCTTAATATTGATGGTTCTAATGACTGCCAGCCTTCTGGTGCTGACGTTGCATGTGATGGGACGAACAACACGACACATGATGGTTTCCTCTGGAGAGGGACAACCGCACTTGTTTACTCGCACGTTGTAGGCGTCGCGAAGAGTGCTCAGAACAACGTAGGTAACGGCCTTGTCCAAATCGGTTCTTCTGTTTATTCAGTTTGGACAGTAGGCACCGCAGCAGTTAACCCTGGTGGTGGTAACCTCACTTCTGCTGGTAACACAGATATTCTTATTGTGAAATCTTCTGGTGCTGCCGTTGCTTATCAAGGCGCCGTTATTAAGGGTCTTGCTAATGCTGACTCAGCTGGTGGTATTGCGGCCGTTAATGGTAAGCCAACAATCGTTGGTACGATTACAGGTAACGTAGACATGGGCGGTGGTGCCCTTACAAATGCTGGTAGCACTGACGCCGTTGTTGCTCAGTACGCTGCTGCAAACGCTTTAGGACACGGCTGGTCAACAGCTATTGGTGGTACAGGTGCTGATGCAGCTACCTCCATCACTGCTGATGGTACAGCTAACTTTATCGTAGGTGGTTCTTTCACTGGTGCTGTTACGTTTAACGCAACCCAGGGAGCTATCACTTCTGCCGGTTCTACTGACGGATTCCTTGCTCGAGGTGCCGATGCTACTGGTGCCATTGAAACAGGTATTAAGATCGGTGGTACAGGTGCTGATGTTACAAACGCTGTAGGCGTTGTTGGTTCAGCTGGTGTAATAGCAGCCACAACCTTTAATGGAACAATCGTTGACGTTGATATTGACGGTACAGAAGCCAACGAGGGTGGCGCAGAAGTAACTGCGGTATCCGGTGGTAGTACTGACGTTGCTTTAGGGCGATGGAACACTGCTGGTGAAGTACCAGCTGGCGCGGTTTGTTCAGTAAATGTTAGTGAAGCTGCCCAAGGCCAGACAACAAACTGTAGTGCTACAGGTACAAGCGTCTCCCTCGTTCTGTCAGGTGGAGCTTCAGGTGACTACACACATATTTCAAACACAGGTACAGCTGCCCAAGGTAAAGTCAGTGCGACACTTGGCGGTGGCTTAACTACAACACATAAAGCCGCACTTGTTTCAACTGTTCATCCAACAACTGGTATTGCAAGTTGGGGCCGTACAGACACAATTACGAATGCTGGTCTACGTCGACCATCATCCATACAAATTGGTGTTGATAAGAACAACGATGGTGACTTTACCGATGCTGGTGACAGTGTTCACTATGTAAACATTGCATGGTGGGGCCCTCCAGTAACAACATTGAACGAAGTCGGAGACAACTACGACTATGACAATGCTGACGGTAATGAGGACTTTACAAATGGTGCGACGAACCTTGCCTATGCAGGTCAACGTTCGACTGTTGCTGTTTCATCGATAGGTGCCCTCGGTACCGCTACAGTTACAGGTGTCACAATTGAAGATGCTGCGAACGTTGGACGTTTAGCGGGTTCACTCACGCTAACTCTGGGTTCAGGTGTCTTTGCTCTGACAGGTACAAATAGTTATACGACTGTTGTGACTGCAAGTGGTGATTCAAATCTTCTTGCTGCAGCTAATCTTGCTGTTTCAGGTTTACCAACAGGTGTTACACCTGCCAAAGTTTCGTTGACTGCTGTCTTTACAGGCGCAGCGGGTTCCATAACCCTGCCGACGAATTTTGTCAGAGTTGGTGCTGCTGCAAACCTCGCCCTGGATGTTATTTCCTGCGGTGCGGCATGTTCAGCAGTTCTTGATACAACCTCAGTTTCTGAGATTCCTGTGATTTCAGGTGGTAACACTGGTGCGAATACGCTTCCACTGGCTAGTGCGGTTTATGCAGTTTCAGTTACAGCAACCGACTCTGCTGGCAACGTTGTCAGTGGTCAAGTTGTTAATCTCAGTGATGATGATGACGGCGACGGCAATGACAATGATGGCGCTACAGATACCTTATACGGTCTTGATGGCTCCCTCGGTGGTATTACAGTGACAGGTACATCCGGTCTTGGTAATACAAACGTTACAACTGTTGCAACAACTCAAACCCTTAAAGTCATCACCATAGCGAGGACAGCATCTGCTACCAACGCTGGAACAATGACAATTAAGGCTAAACTTGGAACACTCACTGCAAGCAAGACCATTACGGTCCGTGGTGCTGCAGCGAACTACGCAGTTTCAGGTCCAGCTTCGATTGAACCAAATGGAATTGGTGTTTACACCGTTACTGCAACTGACGTGAATGGCAATACGCCTTCAGTTCATGGCGCTACTGCGGTTACAACTCCAACCTTCATTGTGACAAACCTAGGTACAAGTGGTAAGACAGTTTCGACTGCTGCTACGACAGTAAGTGTTAACCCGATTACTGGTGGAACGGTAACAGTTATCGCTCCAGCCGGTGGTGGTTCAGGTACGCTTGCCATTATTAGTGGTGGCAAGATTGTCGCCAGCACAGATATCAGTTATGGATCAACAACATCAACTGTTGCTGTTTCCTTGAAGTCTGGTTGGAACCTTATCCGTTGGGCAGGTAGTGCGAAGTCAGTAGCTACTGCTGTAAATGCTTCCGTAACATCTGTCTACGGTTGGAATGCTACAACGCAGGCTTGGAACATGTGGTCCCCAGCTGGCGTTGGCATCCCTGGTGCTAATGACCTATCAGAACTTGCAACTGGTGGTATCTACTGGGTCTACTCGGTAGCTGCCGGCACAATGCAATAAAGAGTTTTGTGAAGGTGTTTGGTATTTCTTAGAAGTACTGAACACCTCCACTACTTTATTAAAAGAGGAGTGATTTTATTTTGAAGTACTCCTCTTTTTTAATTCCCCAATTTTCTAAATATTGTGCTGTTGTTTTATTAGTTGTGCTGTTGTCGGGAATGCTGGCATTCACTGCAAGTGCTCAAACGCCACCCACGCCGCCAGCACGATTTGTGGGTTCAGCAACCATTAATGGACAAGAGGCTCCAATAGGTACAACAGTTATTGCGACAATAGACGGAGTTCCCTGTGGTTCAGGGACCGTAAATGCCGCGGGTAAATATGTTCTTGATGTTGTCGCTACTGACTCCTGTGGTAGTTCAGGGGTGACTGTTGCTTTTGTTGTAAGTGGTTTTCAGGCAGCTGAATCTGGAACCTGGCAGAACGATCAGTTAAATGTTCTTGATTTGAATGTGGATACAGCTGTAAGTGTAGACACATCTGTATCTGAGGTTGTTGTTCCTGCTCCTCCTAATACGGGTTCAGGGTTTGATCTGGAACTAAACACTGCTTCACCTTTTAATTCTTATAGCGTCTTCATTTTGGTGTTCTTTAGCTTGTTCGTACTAAGTATTAGTTATCGGATACGAATGCTAAACCAGGAAAAATAAGCGTAACGTATACTAAGTCGGATGGAACAGTTGCCATTATTCGCACTTGTATTTGCAGGTCTTTTGACAGGGATCTATGCCCGCAGTCGTACCCTGGCAAGTGTGCCTAATTTCACTTCTAAAAATTTTAGAATAAGTAAATCTTTTGGGTATGTGGCAGCTATTTGGCTTATTTTGGCCTGCATTGGTTGGATTTCCGGAAATTTAGGGTGGAGTCTACTAGTGGCCGCCATTTTTGCATGGATATGGGTTCTTTCTGTGCTTTATGATGCTCGAAATGTCCAAGAAAGATAGTCTACCGGAAGTTTTAGACGTTCTTGATAGAGATATCTCTGAATGTAGACGTTGTGCACGATTAGTGAAATGGAGGAAATCTGTATCACTTGAGAAGAGGGCTTCGTATAGCGATGAAGAGTATTGGGGGAGAGGTGTTCCTGGGTTTGGAGATCCAAACGCTCAGGTATTTATTCTAGGATTGGCTCCTGCTGCACATGGTGCAAACCGGACGGGTAGATTGTTTACGGGTGATCGATCAGGGGATTGGTTATATGGTGCCCTGTATCGCGCACAATTTGCCAATCAACCATTTAGTTATGACCGTGATGATGGACTGAGTCTTTCTGATGCGTGGGTAAGTGCAGCTGTTCGATGTGCCCCTCCCGATAATAAGCCTACTGTTACTGAACGAGATCGTTGCTTGCCTTACCTAAGACGAGAAATGGATGCTTTGAAAAATTTACGCGTTGTTGTTGCTCTTGGTGCGTATGCACACGATGTAATTTGTCGAGAATTTTCTATTCGTCCGAAACCTTCTTTTGGCCATGCTGCTGAGGCAATTTTGCCAGGGGGTGTTTTGTTGATTGATTCATATCACCCTAGCCAGCGCAATACGTTTACCGGGCGTTTGACTGAGGAGGCATTTGATCGCGTCTTCTTCCGTGCGCGTGAAGCGTTGAAGGAATAAGCACGCTAATATGTAGTTGTATGCCGCCAAATACACAGCAAGATTTATATGAATCATTGGGTGTACCTCGCGATGTCAGCGATGGTGATCTCAAACGTGCCTATCGTCGTTTAGCGATGGAGTATCACCCTGATAAAAATCCTGGTGCTGAATCTGCAGAGAGATTTAAGCAAATTACACAGGCCTATGAAATTTTGAGTGATCCTGATAAGAGGGCTGCATACGATCGTTTTGGGATGGCTGGTGTAGATGCTTCACAGGGTAGTGGCCCTGCTGGTTTTGAAGGCTTTTCATCTTTCGATGGGCTTGGAGATATCTTTGATGCATTTTTTAGTGGAAGTGCGAGGCAAGGACAGCGGAGAAGAGGGCCAGAACAAGGAGCAGATCTTAGGGCGCGGCTACATTTAACTTTTGAAGAAGCTGCATTTGGTGTTGAAAAAGAAATTGAGTACCAGCGCCAGGAACCTTGTGACGATTGTCAGGGTAGTGGTTCAGCCCCAGGTAGTGAACCATCAAATTGTACGGAATGTAATGGCTTAGGTGAGGTTAGGCGTGCTCAAAAGAGTATCTTTGGCCAGTTTGTTAATGTGAGTGTGTGCCCAAGATGCCAGGGGCAAGGTCAAGTTGTTACATCTCCATGTATTACATGTCGAGGAGCCGGAAGGATTCAAAAAAAACGCCGTATCGGTGTTACTGTTCCTGCCGGTATAACAGATGAATTGCAAATCAGATTAACAGGGGAAGGCGATATTGGTTTGCGAGGTGGTCCGCCTGGTGGACTTTACGTGGTGGTTGAGGTTGATAGGCATGAAAGCTTCTATAGACAAGAAGATAATGTCATTTTGGATTTACCTGTAAACATAGCGCAAGCCGCGTTGGGTGCAGAAGTGATAATTCCTTCGTTAGATGGCGAAGTGGAAATTGATGTCCCTAGTGGAATTCAACAGGGAGATGAAATTGTTTTGCGCGGTAAAGGGGTTCATCATCTTAATCGAGGTGGTCGAGGTGATATGATTGTTAGAATTAGTGTTGTCATTCCAGATAAACTGGATGAAGGGCAAAGATCTCTGTTAGAAGAACTTTCAGAGACTTTGGGGACACCTTCACTTCCAGAAAGACGGAAAAGTTTTTTTGACAGGCTACGTGATGCCGTCTCTGGTGATGCATAAAAACATATGGAAAATCGATGGGTTGAGTTGACGGTTTTAACTCCCGTTGAGTTAAGTGAATTAGTAAGTGCATACCTTTTAGGCATTTCTCCCCAAGGCGTTGCGGTAGAGGAACCAGTTACAAGAGATCAGAGTGAAGATGGCTATAGATTAGATATGTCTCAACCCCAGGCATTACGTGTCTGGCTGCCCATAGCAGAAAAAAGTGCAGTTCTTATTGAAAATTTGAGGCAAAAGTTCGTTGATTTACCGATTGAAATCACTGTACGTCCTATTAAAGATGAGGGTTGGCAAATTTATTGGCGTGAATTCTTCGGTCCTATAGTGGTTGGGCGAGTCGCCGTAATACCTTCTTGGGTAGATTTTAAAAACGAGGAGGAAAAAACTGTTATACGTATTGATCCTGGCCAGGCTTTTGGTACAGGACATCATGAAACGACTAGATTATGCCTGAATGCTTTATCCAAGTATGTTCATGAAGGTCAGAGCGTTCTTGATGTAGGAACAGGATCTGGAATTTTATCGATAGCCGCAGCATATTTAGGTGCAGGTTCAGTTGATGGATGGGATATCGATCCAAGTGCTGTAAAAATTGCCCAGTCCAATTGTGTGGTGAATGACGTTGCAGAGAAAATCACTGTCCATGAGGGAGAATTTAAATTTGCTGATAAACAGTACGATTTAATTGTTTCTAATATCAGTGCGGTTGCGGTTGAAAAACTCGTTCCAGTGTTTGCATCAGGAGCTTCAAAACCTGACTCTCGTTTAGTGTTAAGTGGTTTTTTGAAAGATGATGTTCCAAGAATAAAAGATGTTGCTTCCAGTACAGGATTTATTCATTTGGAAAGTTACTTAGAGAATGATTGGGCACTTATTAGCGCGATGCGTTGATTTGCCTACTTTTCAACTGTCGATCCTGCGACAACAGTCCACTCTTTAATTTCCCAAGCAGTAACAATGCCATTTTCTACATACGGATCTGCCTGGACAAACGATTCTGGGATTGTTCTGTCAGCACATTTAAAAATGAACGCAGCTCCATCGACGGGATTTTTCCAAGCACCAGCCTGAGTAATCTCACCTTTTGAGGCGTGTTTATTCACTAGTTCAAGGTGTTTCTCTCTGAAAGGGGTTCGAAGTTCTTCGACATTAGCTACATAGTCATAAAGCAGTACGTACCAGTTCATTTTTTTTCTCCAATAATGCGAAAGTTAGGAATAACAAGTTTGATAATATCCAAAAAATCTGAATCGTTTGCTAATTGTGAAAATGAAGGATCTTCAAAGGCCTCCTCAATATAACTAGTATCCAGATTAAATGTGGTTTGAAGTGCCTGAAGTGCTTCATCACGGTTGTTTAATGCAATAAATGCTTTTGCAGTTCCAAAATGTGCTGCTGAATCTTCCGGGTCGTGTTTAATTGCTTGCTGAAAGCTTAGAAGGCTATTTTGATTTTCTCCTTTTTTAAGTAACGCTAAGCCTTTGTTTATTAATACGGCTGTATCAGTTCCATCGGATAGCAGGGCTGTTTCAAAGTCTTCCAGGGCCTTATCGATCTCCTCTTTTTGCATGTATAAAAGCCCTCGATTGTTCAGTGTATCGAGATCTTCGGGTTCGAAATTGAGCACTTGGTTGTAATCAGCTAATGCATCTTCGAGAGCACCTAGGTGGCTGTTTACTCTTCCTCGATTGTAAAGTGCACTTACGTGCTGAGGTTTTTGTTCTAGTGCTGAGGTGTAACGATCCAGCGCTAAATTGTATTGACCGACAGTGAAATAGACATTGCCTTCCTCTACTAATGAATCTGCTGTTTGGGTTTGATTTTCAGCAGTTGGTGGATTTTCCTCCGCTTTTTCGGGAATTATCTGTGTTGGACTATTTTTTTCAAGTAATGCTTCGGTAACAGCAGTCAATCCGCTGTAAGCAAAAAGTATGTAATCACGTGGGTGGAGATCAAGTGGTTTTAAGGTTTCTTTTCTAGAGGAAACCGGGTCCCAAGATCCAAGCATTTCAACTGCTTCGTGGTCTACACCAAAATCTAGCTCCTGTAATTCGCCGTTATCGGTGACTACTATGCACCCATGATCACCGTTCGCAATTTTGCCATTTGGGTCACATTCAATGGCGTTAGTAAAAAATGCGTTTGGAAATGAAGGGAATGGTCGTAATGCGAGACATGCCTCTTTTAGAAGCAATTCTAGTTCAAGTGCTGTTTTTTCTAAAAGTCGATCAGCACTCGACTTGTAACCTAGTATTTCACGCTCAATTTCGCTGCTCATGTACAGAGAGTATAGAACCATGACCTTACAGATGCTTGGTAAACTATGTAGGTGCCGTTTACTCGAGTTCCTTTAGTTGCAGAAGAGTGGGGATTACAAGAGACTCTTTGTTATGTCTGTGATCCTGAAAACCCTGAAGGGCTAAGGATTCCATATTTTTTGGATCAGCTAAACGGGCATATATATGCGGTGTTTGAGCCAGGTAATAACCATACGGGAGCACCAGGCGTCACGCATGGTGGAATAGCCATGTCTTTGCTAGATGATGGTTTAGCGTGGAGTGTTGTAACAAATGCTCATGGCTTGGGTTTAACTAAAAGTGCGACATTTGAATTTAAGAGGCCTTTGTTGGTTGGAGGAGTTTACGAAGTCGAATGCTGGGTTAATGGCGATTCTGCGAAGAAAGAGATAATTGGTGAAGGGGAAATTCGCGAAAAGAATGGTAAGGAACCTGGTCGTGTATGCGTTAGGGTTGTTTCTGAATTTCGTGTTTTGCCCCGTTAGAGTTTCTTGGAGCCTATTCGTTATACTAGATGTAGTTCATTTCTGAAACATTAGATTCTTTTGATTTGGTAGGTTGCTGGGCTATGGACACTTTTTTACACGTCGGTGCACTTTGGGTACACATCTTAGGTATAGCTTTGTTTGTGGGCCCACAATTTTTCCTTGCCTTCGCTTGGATCCCAACTTCTAAACTGATAGAGGATTTGCCCACGAGAGCTCGTGCGATGCGTAAGATTACGACACGATTCGGATACTTAGGTGGTGTCGGGATTGTGCTTATCGTGATCGCTGGCTCGTATCTAATTGCTACGTGGAGGGATTGGCATGGTGAAGATATCGCTCTTGATGCAAGCTTTCTCGATTACCGATTTGGACTAATCTTTGTAGTTAAGATGTCTATTTTTGCAGTCATGCTGCTCATTGTAGGTATGCATATGGTTGTGGTTGGCCCTGCACAGGTTGAAGCTTTTGAAGAATTAGCAAATGGTGATGCTTCTGCAAATTCTCGTGTTCTTCGTTTGCGTCGTGTTTCTATGGCTCTTAGTATCACTGGTCTTATTTTGACTCTTGCAATTATGGCTATGGGTTCGATGCTTTCTTCTACAGCTTTCTCCTTGGATTTGCTGTAAGTAGGTTTCTTTTTTCAACATAAAGATTGACCTTTCGCCAGTGCGCTGGTTCACTAACAACAAAGGCGATGACGGAGAAGAGTAGTTCTGCTTGAGCTTAGAGCGAGCCCAGTATGGTGGAAGTGGGTAAGTAGACAGAACGAAAATCCCTCTAGAGTTTCCAACCGAATGCCAGAGAAATGTGGCTAGTAGATTTGGACGGGTAGCACCGTTATAAAGCGTGTGTGGTGTTTGTTCCACTTACATCTGAGTGCTTGCTTTGTGCAGGAACCGGGGTGGTACCGCGGGTAAAGTATATCCGTCCCCGAGATTATCTATTTAGATGGTGGACTAGTTGTTTAACCCTGTTGACTCAAAAGTTTCCTTTCCTGATTTAGAGACAGAGATTTTAAAATTTTGGGAAGAACATAAAATTTTCCAAAGGAGTGTTGACGAGCGCCCGGAAGAGAACCTGTTTATTTTTTATGAAGGTCCACCTACTGCTAATGCTCGCCCCGGTATCCATCATGTATTACCCCGTGTATTAAAAGATTTAATAACACGCTACCGAACGATGAGAGGGTATCGTGTCTCCCGAAAAGCTGGATGGGATACACATGGACTTCCTGTTGAATTGGAAGTTGAGAAAGAATTAGGACTTCGTTCAAAGCCGGAAATTGAAGCCTATGGTATAGCAGAATTTAATGAGCGTTGCCGAAATAGTGTGAGTAAATATGTGCTTGAGTGGGAACGTCTTAGTGAACGAATAGCTTTTTGGGCCGATTTAGAAAAACCGTATGTGACGTATCACAATGACTACATAGAAACCGTGTGGTGGATTTTCGGGCAGCTTTGGAATTCAGGGTTGATTTATCAGGATTATCGAACAACACCACATTGCCCAAGGTGTGAAACAAGTTTGAGTGATCATGAGGTTTCCCTTGGTTATAAAGAAGATATTTCTGATCCAAGTGTGTATATAAAGTTTCGTGTGAGTGCAGAGAGTCTGCGAAATTTTAAAGATATAGAACCCGCCAACCTTTTTTTACTTGCATGGACCACAACTCCTTGGACGTTGTCGGGTAATACGGCTTTAGCAGTGAATGAAGATGCTACCTATGGTATTTATGATCATGAGGGTGAAAAGCTAATAATTGCACAGGAGCTTGCCGAATCTATCTTGGGAGAAGATCATTCTCTTCTTGATTCCGTTCCTGGTAGTTCTTTAACCGGTTTAGTTTATGAGCCCTTATATCAGCCAGAGCTACTAGGTATTGATGTCTCTCAGTTTAATGAGTCTGGTTTACTACAGAAACTAGATAAAGATGAAGCTCTTAATACTGTTAGGCGAGTAATACCAGCAGATTTTGTTTCTCTCTCAGATGGTACTGGAGTTGTTCATATTGCACCGGCATTTGGTGGAGAGGATTTTGAACTTGGTCGTTCACATAACCTTCTTTTTATTCAGCCAGTAGATCGTTCAGGGATTGTTCAGAACGAATTACCAGGAGCAGGAGATTTTGTTAAAGATGCTGATATTAAGGTAATTGCTGATCTTGAAAAGAGAGGTCTTCTTTTTAAAAGTGAAGTTATCAAACATACATACCCTTTTTGTTGGCGTTGTGATTCACCATTGCTCTACTATGCGAAGCCTTCTTGGTATATAGCGACAACAAGGGTTCGTGAAGAATTAATTAAAGGTAACCAATTGATTAATTGGCATCCTGATCATATTAAGCAAGGCAGGTTCGGGAATTGGCTTGAAAACAATATTGATTGGGCATTTAGCCGCGAACGTTATTGGGGTACGCCTTTGCCATTTTGGGGTTGTGAAGACAGTAGCTGTGCAGCTATCGTTTGCATAGGTTCACGAAGTGAATTGTTAGAGATGGCTACTTCTCCGTCAGAGGTCGAAGCACTTGCTGATTTACACCGCCCTTATATAGATGCTATTACTTTGGATTGCCCTGAGTGCGGGAAATTAATGCATCGTGTTTCTGAAGTAGCTGATGCCTGGTTTGATAGTGGAGCTATGCCTTATGCCCAATGGCATTATCCTTTTGAAAATCAAGAAGAATTTACAAAACATTTTCCTGCTGACTATATATGTGAGGGAATCGATCAAACCCGTGGCTGGTTCTATACCCTTCACGCTGAAGCCACTTTGTTAAATTCTGTAAAGGCAATTCCGGAAGGAAATGCCTATAAAAACGTAATTTCGCACGGACACATTTTAGATGAAGAAGGATTTAAAATGTCTAAGAGCAAGGGAAATACTGTCGAACCGTGGGACGTAATTGATGCTCATGGTGCTGATGCAATTCGATGGTATATGTTCAATGTTGCTCCGGCTGGTGCATCACGGCGGTTTAGTTCTGATCTAGTTGCAGAAGGTTTGCGTCGTTTTCAATTAACACTTTGGAATACATATTCATTTTTTGTATCATATGCAAATATTGATGCTGCCGAAGGGCTGGATCCTCGACAGAAACCAGGAATTCCAGCGCCTGATCTAGATAGATGGCTACTAAGTGAGCTTAATTTACTGGTTGAAGATGTAACTGAAGCTCTAGAGAATTATGATGCTACCGCTGCTACGAGACAGATTGATTCATTTGTTGAGGGATTAAGTAATTGGTATGTGCGGCGGTCCCGGCGTCGCTTTTGGAGAGGAACCGAAGCTGATGATGGAACGAAACAAAGCGCGTACTACACCTTATATGTGGCACTAACAACATTGGCGCGTTTATGTGCTCCATTTGTTCCGTTTATGAGTGAGGAAATTTGGAGGAATCTTGTTCCCGAAGGCTCGTCTGAAAGTGTACATTTGGCAGATTGGCCAACAATTGAGAATGAAAAAATTGATCGAGTTCTGAGCGATGAGATCGCTCTTGTAAGGAAAATTGCTTCCTTAGGACGCGCTGCTCGTGCTCAATCGGCTTTAAAAATTCGACAGCCTGTAGGGGAAGTTATTGTAGTTGTTCGTTCTGATCAGGAGGAGGAAACACTAAGGAGAAATACAGCGCTTATTCTTGAGGAGTTAAATACAAAGTCTGTACAAATTATGACTGATGTTTCAGAAGTGCTTACCTACGAAATTAAACCAAATTTACCTGTATTAGGTCCTCGTCTTGGGAAAGAGCTAAATGCTTTACGGGCCAAGTTATCGGAAAGTGACCCTGAAATGATAGTAAACGGCATAAAAAATGGTGGCGTTGTTACTATTTTAGGTCATGAGCTTAAGTCTGATGATTTGCTCGTGGAACATCGCCCACGTGAAGGCTATGTCGCAACATCCGAAGGGGAATATGCGGTTGTTGTGAATGCTGATATAACACGAGACTTATTCCTTGAAGGCCTTGCAAGAGAGATTATTCGACGAGTACAAGATCTTCGCAGGACTGCTGATTTTGAATTAAGTGATCGTATTAAGACTTGGTATACAGGGGATGAAAATCTAAAGGAAGCCGCAGTCGCCTATGCTGAATATATTCAGGATGAGACGCTTAGTACTGAGTTAGAAGAATCTATTCCACCGGAAAACCCGCTCGTCTTTACAAGTGATATTGAAATTGATGGCATGGTTGGAAAGATCGCAGTTCAACGAGAGCAACTGTAGAGTTCACTCTTTAATTTGTAAGACGATTTTCCCAAAATTCTCATTTTTTTCCATGTGGTCTTGAGCTTTTGCCACTTCATTGAGGTCGAATATTTTGTCGACAATAATTTTAATTTTTCCGTTTGTGATATGAGGTAGAACACTTTTTTCAAATGCTCTTGTTGCAATTGCTTTTTGCTCTAGCGGACGCGCTCTTAATGTGGTGCCTATGATGCGAGCTCGTTTTTGTAAGAGCCCGCCTATATTTGCTTTTGGAATAATTGCACCTCCCATTAAACCAACAAGAATAATTCTTCCATTTGTAGCCAGTGATTGAAAATTTTGGTCCCAATAGGATGCGCCGATGACGTCCAAGATAACATCTACTCCATTTCCATTGGTTGCGTCCATAATTTTTTCACTAAAGTTTTCTTTTTTTGGATTAATTCCCACATCCAATCCAAGTGTGCGTGCACGTTCAAGTTTTTCATCACTATTAGAGGTTCCCAAAACTATTGAAGCGCCCATGGTTTTTGCAATCTGTATTGCTGCTACACCAACTCCGGATCCGCATGCATGTACTAAAACTGATTCCCCTGCGACCAATTGGCATTGCGTTAGAGCATCATGTGCGGTGATGTAGACTTCTGGGATGGCGCCAGCGATATGCCAGGGTATTTCTTGAGGTATATGTATTGCAAGGCTAGCAGGGACAGAAACAAATTCAGCATAACCTCCTCCTGGTAGTAGCCCCATAACGTGATCACCTGTTTTAAAACCTTCAACACGATCGCCTACTGTAATTACCTCTCCTGCATATTCGAGCCCAGGTACTTCAAATTTCGGTTTTATGCCAGGCTGTGGATAATTTCCTATCCGTTGAATAATATCTGCTCGATTAAGTCCTGCAGTATGGACAGCTATTAATAAATCATCTGGGCCGGATAATGGTTCGGGAATGTCCTGTTCAATAAGTGAATCAAGCCCACCTGGTTTACTAATAACAATTGCCCTCATCTTTTTTGTTATCCCTCATCTTTTTCTAAAAGAGATAACCCAACCGTGTTATACCCAGCATCCACATACATTATCTCTCCAGTGACACCAGCTGAGGCATCACTAGCTAAAAATGTTGCTGCTCCACCAATGTCTTCTAGAGTTACATTTCGTCGTAATGGTGCTAATGAAGGGAAGGTATTTAGCATACTGCGAAAATCTTTTATCCCGCTAGCAGATAATGTTTTGATCGGCCCCGCACTTATAGCGTTGACACGTATTCCTTTTGGTCCTAGATCGGATGCCAGATAACGTACCGATGATTCTAAGCCTGCTTTTGCAACTCCCATTACGTTATACTTCGGCACGGCTTTTTCTGAGCCATAATAACTCAGGGTGAGAATACTACCTCCGTTTGGCATTAAATCTTTTGATTCTCGAGATAGGGCAATTAGTGAATACACAGAAATATTTTGTGCTAGTAGAAATCCTTCCCTGCTCGTGTCCACGAATTGTCCAGCAAGATCATCACGATTAGCGAAGGCTATTGCATGTACCAAGATATCAATGGTGCCGAATTTCTTTTTTACTTTCGTAAATAGCTGTTTGATATCTTCGTCGCTACTAACGTCACAATTCTCTACGAAATCGCAATCTACCTGTTCTGCAAGCGGCTGCACACGTCTCTCCAATTTTTCACCTGCATATGAGAGTGCGATAGTTGCTCCTGCTTCATGAAAAGCACGGGTGATACCCCATGCGATTGAACGATCGTTTGCTACGCCACATATGAGCGCAGTCTTTCCTTCAAGTAAGTTCATACTATAAGGATACAACTGACTTGCTTCGCTTGTTTGCTATTCTGGTATTAGGATCTTGTTAATGCTTCTTTTTTCTGGTCTACTCAGCAGTTTTTTCTTGGTTATTGATATAAATATCAACCCAAATATTTTTGAAATAGGTACATTTGCTCTTTCTTGGCATGGTGTTTTTACCGCTATCGGTATTATTGCGGGCGTTGGACTTGCAGTTTCGTTGTTGCGTCGTGATGGCGTTCCTTCTGAGGTAGGCCAAGAAATAGCTTTGGTAGCTGTGTTATGTGCACTGGTAGGTGCTCGACTATTTTATGTTTTTGAGCATTGGAGCTTTTTTTCTGATGATCCCAGTGCGATTGTTACTGGGATTACAGAAGGTGGTATTACGCTTTATGGAGGTCTGATAGGTGGGGTTCTAGGAGGACTGTTGTATGCCATCATTCGTAAGTGGCCAATTGGAATTGGTTTAGATGCTGCAGCACCAGGAATGATCTTAGGCCAGGGAATTGGTCGAATAGGTGATCTAATTAATGGAGAACATCTTGCTACGGAGAGTACTCTCCCTTGGGCGTTTAGATATATTCATCCAGAAACACTAGGTGAGTTTGGTCTTTCTGTGCACCCTACTGCTGGCGGGTACGAATTACTTGGGGATTTTTTAATTTTAGGTATTCTCCTTTTTATAGCCCGTCCAAGAATAAAAATTCCCGGATGGACATTCTGTCTTTATGTAATTTTGTATGGTGTTCTTCGGTTAGGTCTTTCAGAAATGCGTTTTGATGAGCAAACAATTGGTGCCTTACCAGTTCCTCAGCTTGTAAGTATTGTGATGTTAGGGGTTGCCTTTATTTCTGCAGGAATTCTTATTAAGCACCACGGTCCAATTACACATGAATGGGAGCGACGTGTTTTTGGTCGGAGAAGGTAATAAAATTTCGTAAAAGACTCAACTTTATTCGGAGTATAGGTTCTGGTTTTTTATATATTCTAAAACTTGTGTAGATAGCCCATTACTGGATCTTTTTGTTTGCAAATCTCGTTTTATTTGAGTTGAGCTGTAATCTATGTTCTGTAGTCTTATTATTTTTGGTTGTTCATGCAGGTTTGCTTGTTTAGCTAAAGACAGAATTTCGCTTTCAGTTTGATTATTACGGGTCACAATCATAATTTGTGCCAATTGCTCGATTTGTTGATATTTGTACCACTTTGAAAAATTAATGAGAAGGTCACTGCCCATAATCAGCGCGATATCTTTTATACCGTCAGTTTGCAATGATTTTAAAGTCTCGACTGTATAACTGGGCCCTTTTTGATGTATTTCACGTTCATCAACTGTTAAGGATTTATAGCTTTGTGTGGCAAGTTTTGTCATTTCCAGGCGATGTTTTGCTGAAGTGATGCTTGTATCTGCTTTGTGGTAGGGATCGCCTGCAGGTATGAATTTAACCTCTACCAAATTCTGATCTGAAATTACTTTATTTGCTAGTGCCACATGTCCCAAATGAGGCGGGTCAAAAGTACCTCCCAAAACTCCTATTATTTTGCTAGCCATACCGTAGTATAGGCAGAATAAAGACTATTTCAAAAGCAAAAGAGTGGATTTTAAGCAATATTTAGCACTCTTGACCCTAGAGTGCTAAAATAATCTGGGTGGAAAAATGTCTCCTACAAAACGAGCTGCAAGTATTCTTTCGTTGATTGTTGAGGACTATGTAGAAAGTGCTCAGCCAATTGGTTCGAAAGCGTTAGTTGACCGTCATGACTTAGGTTTTTCAAGTGCGACTGTGCGTAGTGAAATGGCTGCTCTGGAACATGAAGGTCTTATTACGCATCCCCACACTTCAGCTGGACGTATTCCTTCGAGTGAGGGGTATCGATACTACGTAGGGACTTTAATGGGTGAAAATCAGTTATCTTCCCAGGAAAAAATGACAATTCTTCATCAATTTCATCAAAGTGCACCTGATTTGAATCGTTTGGCTTCTTTGTCTGCCAGTGTCCTTGCTCATGCTTTGCAGAATGTGGCTATAGCTACAACACCACATATGGATATGGTGAGTTTAAAACAGCTACAAATAGTGCAACTTACTGACGAACAAGCCTTGCTAGTGGTAGTTACGGGAGATGCGTCGGTGCGACAAAAAGTTCTTGAATTATCAGAAAGTGTTGATCAGGATTATTTGACTTATTTAGCAAGGAAATTGAATGAACGATGTGCAGGACATTCTCTTGCGACAATCATCAAGGAAAGGGCTTATGTTGAAAACCCGGCGAATTACAGTCTTGTTACAGATCTCGAGCGTAATGTAGTTATTGCTGTTCATGAATTATTAAGTGGTGAGATGACTTCTACAGTGACTCCTCCTGTGGTGGAGGGTGTGAGGGAAATGTTGAGGCAGCCTGAGTACGGTGATAGTGATCAATTTTTAGATGCCCTTGAAGCTATGGAAGCAACTCGTTTACAGCAAGTAATTCCCTCTGTGGCACTTGAGGATGGGAATGTGATGATCGTTATTGGTGATGAATCGCAAAGCGATCCGTATAGAAGCATGAGTTTTGTTCTCTCTCGTTATGGTTCTAGTGATGCCGCAAGTGGACTCCTTGGTGTTATTGGTCCAACTAGATTGGATTATGCTGACACAGTGGCGCATGTCCGTTATGTACGTGACATTCTTACCAACTTGCTTAGTGACTCATATACAGAGTTGCTCGATGCCTAAAAATAAATTAGTTTTTGGAGTTTTGAATGACGCAGGATAGCGAGACGGACTACACAATAGTGGATCGAAGGGCATCTTCGAATATGGATGCCACTTCTGAGAGTGCAGGGGTGAATTCTGAAGATGTATCCCTTGAAGAAGATCCTATTGAGAATTCAACAAGCGAATTCCTTGATGATTTAAGAGAAAAATCAGAAAAGTTTGAAAACAATTGGAAGCGTGCGGTTGCGGATCTTCAAAACTATAAAAAGAGAGTTGAATCCGAACGGTCTTTGCAAGCACAGGCTGCTCAAATTGCTTTGGTAATTAACTTGTTACCAATTTGTGATGATTTTGATCGGGCAATGGAAGCAGTAAAGAACGAAGGTGCAGATCAAAGCTGGTTTGAGGGATTTGAGGCAATCCAACGCAAGTTAAACGGCCTTCTGGAAGCAATGGGGATAATGGAAATTGCCGCTTTGGGTGAGCCATTCGATCCAGAATTTCATGAAGCACTCGCTAGACAAGATGGACCAGAAAACATTTGTATAGAGGTTATACAGCGAGGTTTTAAATTGGGTGATCGAGTTATTCGACCGGTCCAAGTAATCGTTGGCGAAGGTAGTAGTACTCCTTCTGCTGAGCACGAAAAAAACACGAAAATTGAGGAGAATTAAAATGGCACAAGTAATAGGTATAGATCTTGGAACTACTAACAGTGCAATGGCAGTTATGGAAGCTGGAGAACCTGTTGTTGTTTCAAATGCACAGGGAACACGTACAACACCTTCTGTTGTGGCTGTTACAAAGTCCGGAGAGCGACTTGTAGGGCAAGTCGCAAAGCGCCAGGCTATTACCAACCCTGAAAATACCATCTTTAGTATTAAGCGTTTTATGGGTCGTAAGCTGAACGATCCAGAGGTGGAAGCCGATCAGGGACTAGTTCCTTATATAATGTCTGCATCTTCAAATGGTGATGCAGCTGTTGATTTAGGAGATACACAACATACACCACCCGAAATTAGCGCAATGATCCTAGGAAAATTAAAAGCTGATGCGGAAGCATTTTTAGGAGATGAAGTAAAAGAGGCTGTCGTCACTGTCCCTGCTTATTTTAATGATGCTCAACGGCAGGCAACTAAAGATGCTGGGAGGATTGCGGGGTTGGATATTCTACGAATTGTTAATGAGCCAACGGCTGCAGCTCTTGCGTACGGTTTAGATCAAAAAAATGATGAAGTAATAGCTGTTTATGACTTGGGTGGTGGAACTTTTGATATTTCAATCCTGGAAATAGGTGATGGTACCTTTCAGGTTTTGAGTACGAATGGAAATACACATTTGGGTGGAGATGATTTTGATCAGAGTATTATCGATTGGTTAGTTACAGAATTTCAAAGTTCTGAAGGAATTGATCTCAAGCAAGATCGTCAAGCTTTACAGAGGCTTAAGGCAGAGGCGGAGAAAGCAAAGATTGAATTATCGAGTGCTCAGGAAAGTGAGATCAATTTGCCATTTATCACTGCTGATGCCAGTGGACCGAAGCACCTGAATCTAACGTTAAGTCGTGCAAAGTTGGAACAACTTGTTGCAGACCATCTAGACGGGACCTTAGAGCCAGTGAAAAAGGCACTTGCTGATGCCGGAAAACAGCCGTCAGAAGTCGATGAAATTATTCTTGTTGGTGGGCAGACACGTATGCCAGCGGTTCAACAAAGGGTTCAAGAATTTTTTGAAAAAGAGCCACATAAAGGAGTTAATCCTGATGAAGTGGTTGCTATGGGTGCAGCTATACAGGCGGGTGTTCTGAAAGGTGATGTACAGGATGTCTTACTCCTAGATGTAACTCCACTAACTTTGGGTATAGAAACACTTGGGGAGGTAATGACAACGCTGATCCCACGCAATACAACAATTCCAACAGAGAAGAGTCAGGTTTTTAGCACCGCTGCAGATAATCAAGCCAGTGTAGAGATTCATGTTTTGCAAGGTGAGCGGCAAATGGCAAATGTAAATAAATCTTTAGGTAAATTTATTTTGGACGGTATTGTGCCTTCTCCTCGTGGTGTTCCGCAGATTGAGGTTACGTTTGATATTGATGCAAATGGAATTGTCCAAGTGGCTGCGAAAGATAAGGGAACAGGAAAAGAACAGAAAATTACAATACAGTCTTCAAGTGGTTTGACTGATGATGAAATCGAAAAAATGCAGCAAGATGCTGAGTTACATGCTGAAGAGGATGAAAAGCAGCGTGAACGTATAGAACTGCGTAACTTGGCAGATTCAACTGCATATCAAGCAGAAAAAACAGTTAGTGAGAACGCTGAAAAGATTGATGAAGATTTGAAGAACGAAGTAAATCTTAAAGTTAAGGCATTGCGTGATGCTCTTGAAGCGGATGATAGTGAGCTTATTCAAAAAGAATTACAAGAACTGAATGATGTTTTGCAAAGGGTTGGTGAGTCTGTTTATGCTGATCAGGCACCAGCTGAGGGGGCTCCTCCGGGTGCGGCACCAAACGGTGCACCACCACCGCCACCAGAAAATGATACTGATGCAGGAACAGTAGAAGGTGAATTTAGAGAGGTTTAGATAGTTTTAAGGTTGTAGTGTAGTGACTATCCCATCCGAGATATTTCAGGAAATGCAGGAGGTTGGCCGTGATCTTTATGCATTGGGTTTCGTTTCAAGTCATGGCGGAAATCTAAGTGTTCGTGAATCACCAAATATTTGGATTACAGGAACCGGTACTCAACTTGGGCATCTTGTCCCGGAAGATATTAGTTTTGTTCGTCCCGATGGAGCGTATGAATTGCCAATCCCGTCGACCGATACTTTATTACATAATACGACATACGCTGTTGCTGATTCAGGAACTGTGGCAGTTTTACATGCGCATCCACACCATGCGATTGCTTTGTCCTTAGAGATTGAGAAAGATCGTTTGATTCCTAGGGATTATGAGGGTCTTTTTCACCTTAAGGAAGTTCCCTTGATTGATACTGGTATTGGTTATGAGCAAAAAATAGCTACTGCGTTGCTTGAATTTCCTGTCATTGTTTTGCGTGGGCATGGTGCTTATGCACGTGGTACTTCTTTACGAGAGGCGCTTCATTGGATAACTGCATTAGAGGAAAGCGCTCATATTTTATGGTTGCAGAAGGTTTTTAGATCAACAAACCATTAATAGAGTTTCTTGATTGAAATTGCATCAACAGGACATTCTGAAACACATAAATCACAGAGGATACACTCGTCCTCTTGGGTGTTTAGAATTGTAGCGTGCATTTCGGTTTCCCTTTCAAAAATGTCGACAGGGCATATTTGAACACATTCACGGCACTTTTCCTCGTTAGCACATGTGTCGGAGTTAACTATTACATCGATGAATACGCCCATAGGAATAGCGTAGCAGGTATTCTGTTAGTATCGTTTTGTGGTTTGTTTGAGATGAAAGAAGTTACAGGTGTGATTGATGCGCACACGCATATATTCCCTCCCCACCAAATTGAAAATAGGGAAAAACTGTTAGAGACCGATAGAGGGTTTGCAGAATTATATAGTAATCCGGAAGCACGACTTGCTGACGGAGCTCAACTTTTAGAAATGATGGAAGATGATTTTTTTAGTGGGGCAGTAGCTGCGGGGTTTGCATTTTCGGAAGAATCCGTTGCTCGTGCGCAAAATGAATATCTCTTGGAAGTAGCTAAGGAGAACTCTTCGATCATACCCTTCGTAAATATTAATTTGCGTTGGGATAATTGGGTTCGTGAGGCAGAACGGCTTTTGGATCTAGGTGCTCGTGGTTTTGGTGAACTACGACCAGGTACTCAAAATTGGAATCCTTTAGATGTTGAAGCGAAGAGATTATATGAACTTGCCAGCGATGCCAATGTGCCCTTGTTATGGCACACCAGTGAACCTTTTGGACACGTTTACCCAGGTAAGATGGGGGGGATCGCTCCTGATTCTTTGCTGATGTGTGCTACAGAACATCCGGAAGTTGTCATGATTGGTGCACATCTTGGTGCAGGAGCCCCCTTTTTTTTACAGATGCCTGAAATTAGGCATTCTCTACCAAATCTTTTATTCGATACTGCAGCAGCTCCATTGTTATATGGTGAGCGTTGTGTTGCTCGTCTTGTAGATTTAGTTGGTGTTGACCGTGTGCTTTTTGCTTCAGATTTTCCTTTAAGGAACCCAATAAAGGACTTTAAGCTTGCTATTGAAGATCTCAGTGAAAAAGATGTGTATGCAATCGGTGCATTGAACGCGAGAAGGGTATTATTAACAAATGACTAAACCTACTACTTTAACCTCCCGTTTGTTCATTGCTGTGTTAGTACCTGTAACTCTTAGAGAAGAAATTATGAACATGATTTCTGAATTACGTGATGTTAGTGGTGATGATGTCCGTTGGATCAATGAGCAAAATTTACATATAACGCTTAAGTTTTTTGGTGAAGTAAAGAGTGAAAAATTGCCTGCTATGCGGCTTGCCTTGCGTGAAGCTACTGCACGGCACGCGCCATTTTCCCTTGAGTTAGCTAATATTGGAACTTTTGGTGGACGTGAAGGTTTGCGCGTGATGTGGGTGGCGGTTGCAGGAGAGATTCTTCGATTAGAGGCATTGACTGCTGATATGAATGTTGCATATTCGGTTCTAAATTTTGAAAGGGATCAGCGTCCTTTTAAACCACATCTCACTTTTGGGCGAGTTCGCGATAATGTTTCGACTCGAAGGCGTGCCGAGCTTGAAGTCGCAGTAGGTAAAGTTGAAATGCCTGATCTGCTTTGGCATATTAATGCGGTTAGCTTAATCCGTTCAACACTTACTCCAGAAGGGCCTACATACGAGATAATTGAGACAGTAGATTTAATTCCTCCTCATCCAGATAGTTAACTATATTGAGCATAAGCAAAACAAGTGAGTTCCATAGGAGATTGAATATGGCAGGACAAGACAAGCCAGTACCGTCTGAAGAGGAAGTCCGCAAATACTTTGAGACTTGTTCAAATTGGGGTAGGTGGGGTCCAGATGATGATGCAGGAACCGTTAATTTAATTACGGAGAGTAAAAAACTCGAGGCTGCTTCACTGATTAAAACTGGCAAAACAGTTTCTTGTTCTTATCCGCTGAACCCCCGTGGTGGTCCAGGTAACCTTAATCCGTTTCAGCATTTCATGCGGTTCACAGAACAGGTTTCTATGGACTATATAGGTTTGATCTTTCACGGGTACGCAACTACACATGTAGATGCGTTATGCCATATTTTTTGGGAAGGCAAGATGTGGAATGGGAAGCCTGCAAGTGAGGTTACATCTATAGGTGCAAAGTCTGGTTCTGTTGATGCTTGGAGTCAAGGGATTGTTACGCGTGGAGTACTTTTAGATATCCCACGTCTCCGTGGTGTTGACTATGTAAGTGTTGATGAGCCTATAAGAGGATTTGAGCTGGAAGAAGCAGCAAAAAGTGAAGGTGTTGAATTGCGTCCAGGCGATGCAATTTTAGTGCGAGGGAATCGGGTCGGATATTTAGAAAATAATCCAGAGGCTATTCCCGGAGTTCCACCGTCACCAGGTTTACAAGTGGATTGCATACCCGTGCTTAAGCAATATGATGCTTCAATCTTGGTTTGGGATATGTTGGATCATCGACCAACGCCGTACAGTATGTTTGAAGACCCACCTGCGCCAGGAGGGCCACTTCATATTCTTGCAATTGTTTATATGGGGTTACCTCTTTTAGATAATGCTTTCTTAAATCCTTTAGCCGAAGCATGTGCTGAAAGGAACTGTTGGGAATTTATGTTCACAGTGAATCCGTTAAATATACGGGGTGGCACAGGATCACCGGTTAACCCCATTGCGATCCTGTAGTTTTTTTACTTAGAAGCATTTATTTCAATAAATTCTAAACATCGGCGCCAAGCATCTTCCGAAGCTTGTGCGTGTTCGGTATATGTGCGATCAAAGAAGCTATGTGGTGCATTTTCGTATACCACGACTTCGTGTGTAACTTCTGCACCTTGAAGTGCTAAGCGTAATTGTTCAATGCTTTCTTCGGGGATGTGAGGATCATCACCTCCCATTAATGCTAATACAGGAGCTTGCATTTCATTTGCTCGTTGTGCCGGTCCCGGAGCACCATTAAGGCCCTGTCCTGGCATTCCATAAAATCCTATGCATCCAGCTAAACCATGTCCGTTGGCAGCTTGCAACCATGAATTGGAACCGCCAAAACAGAATCCGACTGTAAAGACTGATTTGCATGCTCCACCTTCAGGCGAACGTAACCATTCAATAGATTTGCCTACATCCTCTGAAATTGTTTCTCCAGTGGTTTGAGGAATATGTTCCATGAATGGGAACTCGGCATCGCGTTTTGAAACGCCTGCTGTACGCCCAAAATAGTCAAATGCCAGTGAGTTGTGACCTACTTCTGCAAATCGAAGCGCAAGTTCTTCGTAGAAATGAAATAATCCACGGACATCTGGCAGTATGACAACTCCTACCCCAGATGGGTTATCCGATCGTGCACCAAATGCTGCAAAATTAGTTCCATCGTTAGACTGAAGTATTAGATTTTCAGAATCTACTGATGCTCCTGCTATTTTTGGAATTGCTGGCTCTGCTTCATATCGAAAACACATAATTTTACCCCCGTTGATATCATACTAACTGAATGTGTGGTGGAGCTGTTAGTAGGAAGTTTAGGCTTTAAATATGCAAAAACAGGTATTTCTAAAACCATTTTTAAAATGGGCAGGTGGTAAAACTAAGCTGTTGGGACAGTATAAGGCTCTTTTTCCAGAGTGGTCTGGTGATTATTTCGAGCCGTTTATTGGCAGTGGTGCTGTTTTTTTCTACTTGAGTGCAAGGCTAGAGGAACGTAGTTACTTTTTATCCGATCTTAATCGAGAGGTTATAGATGCATTTTGTGCGGTGCGAGATGACGTAGAAGGGGTTATTAGATTATTGGCGAAGCATCAACAACTTCATTCCAAAGATTATTTTTATCAGGTGCGCGGACTTGTACCACAAAATTTGTCTGCACTTGAAAAAGCTGCAAGAACTATTTATCTAAACAAGACATGTTTTAACGGGCTTTACCGGGTAAACAAGAAGGGTGAATTCAATGTTCCTATGGGCAATTACAAGAAACCCTCAATTTTACAGGTAGAAACACTGAAAGCAGCAAGTCGTGCATTATCTTCTGCTGATCTTTCTACAGGGCATTACTCAGTATTATTAGATAAGGCACAAGCAGGTGATTTTATTTATTTGGATCCTCCGTATCACCCACTATCAAAAACCGCAATGTTTACTAATTACGTAGCGCAAGCATTTGGTGAAAAAGAACAAATGGAATTAGCTGAGGTTGTGACTGCTCTTTCTAAGAGAGGGTGTTTAGTAATGGAGAGTAATTCCAACACTGATTTCATCAAGGATCTTTATAAGGGTTTTAAGATCCAAGAAGTCTTGGCTCGGCGCTCCATTAATCGCGAAAAATCTAAAAGGGGTGCAATAACTGAACTTGTTGTAACGAATTTTTGAAGTTGATAATCTTTTGATATGAGCATCTTCGCAAGAGAAAATATGTTTCGTGTATTTGCCGGGATTGTTGCTATATTCATTAGCCTTACATTGTTTTTAATGTGGTGGCTTACTGATGGTGGACCTTGGCTTTTAGATGCATACATTCGATAGGGATGGCCTTAGATAGAAGATGAGCTTTTTACAACGAATACTGGAAATAGTGCTTCCCCATCAGATATTCGTTGCTATTAAAGAAGAGTCTCAAATGTGGGTTATGGAATGTAGATCTTGTGGCCTTGAGGAATCTGTATGGCATAGTGGTGGAATTAGGTACAAGGCAAAGGGGAATCCTAAGGCAGTTAGGAAATGCAAAAAATGTAGGAAAGTTAGTTTTTTTTCTATCAGAAAGTGGTCTAGATAGAGTAAACAACAGTTTTTTAATTTTTTAAAACTGTTATAATTGGCTCACTAAACTAAATAGATCAAGACACCCTCACTTGCCAATTCTTTGGGTTAAGCCGGTAAGTGAGGGTTGTTTTTATTTCACTCATTCTGACAAATGTATTAAATCTTGATAAATAAGAAGCCAAATGAAGCCGCTCAAATTTTTTGGGTGCAATTCATTTTTTTCATCGGTCTGTGTATTTTTGGTCAAGTAGTAATGAGTTGTTTCGTGAAGCAAAGAAACTAGATCGAAGCTATCTGTAGTCCAGACAGGTAGGTTTTCGAGAAGTCCGCTAGCTCTTGCCTGAACACTTGCGGGAAAATAGCTCGCTTCTAAAATTTTAATGAGAGGGTTTGGTACGGAAATTCTTGCAATTTTTCTTTTTCCATTAGTCCCGTTTTTGAGAGCAACAATAGCGCTGCTAATCCACCAGACGTGCCCTGCTTCTTGAACGAATTCTTCAGTCCGGAATTGATAAGGCCCTGTGACATACAAGGGCCCAAAGGATTGTAGCCATTCTGTAATAAGACCATCAGTCGGGTGATTTTCTAAGTAATCCACAAAAAGGGTTTTGAGTTGATGATGTAAAGGAGGGTCAATTGTATTAGGACAATAGCCAATGCTTCCCATAGGTTCTGAGCGCATGTGCAAAGTTGCACCAATAAGCTCGTTCCCTGAAATCACTGCATTTGTCCACTTGTCCCATTCCCACTGAAGATCCATTTACAGGTCACCACATGTGCAAAGTGTAATCGTAAAAATACTTACGTCACTCTTACTACGACTACCACAATCAATGCGACCATTATGGGTATCCATAACCAAAAAGTCATGTCAGCTTTATTTGGTAGATATTTTTTTAAATTACGGAGTTGTCATATTTGTCAGTTTTTCGGTTTAAGTTGAAGTGTACGTTTCCCGAAATGGGGTCCCTGTCGGGGGCTATTCTTCGGGAGCCTCTTTGCCCTGAGCTTCCGCTATGAGCTCCTCCCTACTTCGCATTTTGACGCGTGGCAGGAACAAGCCTATTGCAAAGCCCACTGCGACAATTCCTACTCCTATGAGGAAGAGGTCGGTTACTGACTGTCCGAGCGCAAGCTGCGCGTTGTTGATCACGGTCTCCGCTGCCCCTGGGCTCTGTTTTTCGATGTGAGCTGTGAGGTTTTGCAGTGAGTCAGGACTTAGCAGGCGTTGTGGATCGTTCAGCAGTTGGCTAAATTGTGGGGCTATTGCGTTTTCAAGGTTCGATTGAAATTTGCTTGCCAACAGCGAGCCAAGGATAGCTACCGAGAATGTGCCTCCGATTTGCCGAAAGAAATTAACCGAGGCCGTTCCCACTCCGAGCTGGGAGTGGGGCAATGCGTTTTGCACTGCCAGCTGGAATGTAGGCATCCAGAATCCCATACCAAGGCCCAGAAGGACCATGTAGCCTCGTGTGGTCCAAGGAGAGGATGCCTGCTCTAGCGTTGAGAGTAGGTAGAATCCAGTGATCAAAACTATGCCTCCCAGTATCGCTAATAATCGAAGATCCCGTCCCCGGCTCAGTAGTTGGCCGGTCACTACCGACCCGAAAACCATCCCAAGCATCATTGGCATTATTACAAGGCCGGTGTTCGTCGCAGGGAAGCCCTGCACTCCGATTAGGAATAGCGGCAGGAATTGCAACGCGCCGAACATACCTGCACCCAGCACCATCGTTGTAAGCACTGAAACGGCGTAAACTCGGTTTCGGAATAGGTGCAACGGGAGAACTGGTTCCTGCGTGCGGCGAGCCTGCATCACAAATACCATTAGCAATACCGCTGCCGTGGCCAGTGACGCGATAACAGGTAGATCTCCCCACTCGTATTGGTTACCGGCCCAGGATAGGCCAAGCAGTAGTGGTACGGTAACGCCCACGAGGAGTGCTGCCCCAATCCAATCTATAGAAGATTTCCCCTGTTTTCGGAACCATGGCATCCCAAAGCCAACTAGTGCCAGTGCTGTTATTGCTACTGGAATATTGATATAAAAAATCCAGCGCCAGGTGAGATGATCTGTAAGGGCTCCCCCTGCTAGTGGTCCGATGATGCTTGCTATTCCGAATGTTGCCCCGAACAGTCCCAGCCAGCGTCCGCGATCTTTCGGTGCGAATAGGTCTCCTACTGATGTGAAGGATGTTGTCATGATGAGACCAGCCCCCACACCCTGCACTGCCCGGAAGGCGATTAAGTAGGTCATATCCGCTGCTGCGCCACACAACCAAGAACCGGTTACAAAGATGATGATTCCGGCAAGAATGAACGGTTTTCGTCCGTACATATCGGAGAGTTTTCCAACTATCGGCACCAATGCCGTCGAGCTCAACATGTAGGCAGTGAAGGGCCATACGTAAAGATCTAGATTGCCTAGGTCTTCTACGATGCGTGGCAGTGAGACAGTCACGATGGTCTGGTCCAGTGCCGCTAGGAACATTGTCGAGAGAATGCCGGCTAGGATCAGTACCTTTCGCCGTATTGGTAAATCCATGCCTGGTGGGAGTTCATCTCCCTCTGGTCCCTGTCCTCCTCCCATTCCCATCATCGCATATGAGTAGTCCTTACCTAGCATCTGAAATACTTTCATTTTTCACTATAAGTGGAACCTATGTAATGACAAAACTAGATATTTCTTGTTTTTATTGCCTAGAAACGCACATACTTTCATATGACTGATTTAACAGATGTACAAAATTATTTTCCAGAACGTGCAATGGTTGTTGTTGCACATCCAGATGATGCGGAATTTATGGTCGCGGGTACTGTTGCAAAATGGGCGAAGCACGGTTGTATTGTTTCGTATGTGGTCATTACTAATGGAAATAAGGGTACAGAAGATCGGACCATAACATCGGATCAGCTTGCAGAAATTAGAGAAGCAGAGCAACGTGCTGCTGGTTCGATTTTAGGTGTCAAGAACTTTGAGTTTCTTGGTTACGAGGATGGTTATTTGGTTCATACGCTTGATTTACGTCGTGATATAACTCGGTTAATAAGAAAATACCAACCGGAGGTAGTGTTTTGCTTTGACCCTACTGCTCGTTTTCTATGGGGAACATATACGAATCACCCTGATCATAGGGCTAGTGGTGATGCTACTGTAGATGCTATTTTCCCTAGCGCACGCGATCACTTAACTTTTCCGGAGCTATTAGCTGAAGGGTTAGATACGCACAAAGTGAAACAATTGTGGATGGGTTCAACTGAAAACCCGAATGTATGGGTAGACATTTCGGAGACCCTTGAAGCTAAGAAAGATGCTTTGCTTGAACATCCCAGTCAAATTGGACCTGAAGTTGTGGATTTCATTGGAGTTATGTCAGCAATGCAGGCGAGTGAACAATCGTTTGAACATGCTGAATCGTTCCGTCGAATTATTTTTGATCAACCACGTACTGCTACGCCCGGTGGCTAACATCTAATTTATTGAGAGCTAGGGCTGCGGCACCAAGTAAGCCGCAATTTTCACCTAGTTGGGTTTCTATAATTGGGGTTTGTTGTGCCGGGCCATATTTTTGGATTTGTATTATTTTTCGTAAGGGTCCAATTAGCAAATTGCCCATATTTAACAGGCCTCCGCTTAAAGTTACGATGTCTGGGTTTAAGGTATTGATAAGGGAAACGAGTCCTAGTCCGATTAATTGGCCCCCTTTTTGAATTGTTTCAATTGCTACTTTTTCATCTTTGATAGCTGCGGCATATAACATTTTGGCAGTAGGTTTCTGGCTTTTGGCAATAGATTCTAATATAGGAGCTTGTCCGTCGGAGATGAGTACTTGGGCCTGATCCGCGAACGCAGAGCCACTGGCAAGTGTTTCTAGGCACCCCCTGGATCCACATTTACATTGCTTTCCTGATGGATTAAAAACAAGATGTCCTATTTCCCCAGCTAAGCCATCTTTTCCCTTGTACAGCTCCCCATCAATTATTATCCCACCACCTATACCTGTTCCAAGAGTGGCATGCAGTGTATTGCGATATCCTTGAGAGGCTCCAAATGTGTACTCCCCTAGAGCTGCCGCGGATGCATCATTTTCAATAACTACTGGTATATTGAATTGGTTTTCAATTATTTCCCCAAGTGGAAGATTTTCAAAGCCTGGAATATGTGGTGAAAAAACAATCTTTTTCTGCGTTGAATCCACTAATCCAGCAGCAGCTATCCCTATAGCCAAGGGTTTTTCAGGGGCTGAAGCGATTATTTTCTGAAATTGACCCGTAATTTTTTCTATTATTAGTTGATTTGTGTCTGAAAAAGACGTTTTTTCTATATGTTGCGTCAGAATTTTTCCATGCGTTTCGATTAAGGCAACCCGCAGGTTGGTACCTCCAAAATCACTACCAATTACAATTCCCATTTTCTTATCGATCTTTTGAGATGTATTCAAGGTATCCAAAAATCATTGGTTTGGGTACTAGTTTTTTTTAGCTATAGTAGTACTGTGGAAGTTGGCTTAATGATAGAGGGCCAGAATGGCCTTACGTGGGATCGCTGGATCCATATTCTTGCTTTAGCTGAACGACTTAAATTTCCAAGTTTATTTCGGTCTGATCATTATTTTGTACGTGATAAGCAGCAAGATTCTTTAGAAGCTTATTTGTCATTTGTGCTTGCAGCCCGTGAGACAAAAACTCTACGTTTTGGACCTTTGGTTACTCCTGTAACTTTTCGTAATCCTGTAAATGTTGCCCGTATGGCTGCCCAACTTGATGTATTAAGTGGTGGTCGTTTTGTGATGGGCCTTGGCGCTGGATGGAATGAATCAGAGCACCGCACCTATGGCTTGAACTTTCCGCCTGCTAAAGAGCGTTATGATCGGTTGGAGGAGTCGATTCAACTTTCTAAAGCATTATGGAGTGATGAAAATGCTACTTTCCAAGGTAAGTATTACCACATTGATTCCGCTACTTCTCTTCCGCGTCCACTACAAAGTTCCATACCAATCCTTATTGGTGGAGTAGGTGAATATAGGACCTTGGGTATTGCTGCACGTTATGCTGATGAGTGGAATGCGGTGACCGTTACTGTTGAGGAATATGGACGAAAGAGGGATATTTTTGACGGGCATTGTGAAATGGTTGGCAGAGATCCTGCATCTATCCGCCGTTCGATGATGGTTTTTGGGATTGTTGGACATTCCTTAAAAGACCTAGATAATCTTACGAAACAAGTTATGCCTATTTTTGGTGCTGATGTGGAAGGTTCACCAGCAGAATTTCGTAAAAGTATGAAATCAAGAGGTGTATTTTCAGGATTAACTTCTGAAGTTATTGATCAACTTGGGGTTCTCGCAAATCTTGGGCTGGATGAAATGATTTTTCAACATGTTGTATATGATTTAGATGAAGTTCCTGAATATTTAGCTGCTGAGATTGCTCCAAAAACCTTAATTCTTTAGGTTTTCATTTGCTAATTTATTTGACTTGCATATAGTTCCAAATCTGACATGTTAAACATAGGTCGTTTCTTTTTTTAGGGGATTTCTATGACTGTAGTTACAGTGTTCGGAGCCTCAGGTTATGTTGGTTCAAATCTTATTCCTGAACTTTTAAAATCTGATTATGTAGTTCGTGCAGTTGCACGGAACAAAGAAGTACTGGAATCAAGATTTTGGACAGGAGTTGAATTATTTGAAGCTGATGTTTTGAACTCGTCCTCCTTAGCCTCTTCCTTGGAAGGAACAGATATTGCAGTTTATTTGATACATTCGATGTCTGCAGGTTCGGAGTTTGAAGAACTTGATCGGGTTGCTGCCTTAAATTTTGCTAAAGAAGCTGAACTTCACAATGTTAAAAGAATAATTTATTTAGGAGGGATTCAACCTCCAGATGAAGAGGCTTCAATTCATCTTAAGTCTCGTGCAGAAACTGGTGATTGTCTTCGACAGGGCTCGGTTCCTGTGACCGAACTTCGTGCTGGAATGGTTGTGGGAGCGGGTTCGGCAGCTTTTGAGGTGATTAGGGATATTGTCTATCATTTACCAGTAATGATTACCCCTCGCTGGGTAAGTTCACGTTCCCAGCCGATTGCTCTGAACGATCTTCTTTGGTACTTAGCTGAAGTGATTGGATCGAGTGAAACTACAGGAAATACTTATGACTTGGTCGGACCGGAAATATTGAGATACAGTGACTTGATCCACTATTTTGCCGAAGAAGTAGGTTTAAAAAGGTATTTAATTCCTGTCCCTGTGATATCACCTCGGTTATCTTCCTATTGGTTGGACTTAGTTACTGCAGTACCTGCGAACGTTGCACGTCCGTTAATTGATGGTTTGAAACATGACTTACTTGCGTCTGGAAAGGATATTGAAAGTATTCTTCCTCGGAAACTTACCTCTTATCGTGATGCGGTTCACGTGGCTATGGAAAGTGAAAGAAGTGCGGAAATGCCTGCAAGATGGACGGAGGGTGCAATACATTTTGGGGGGTTACGTCAGGCAGATTCTTTTTACAGTAAGAAAGAAATTGCTCAAGAAGAAGTAAATGTACGGGGAGAAGATTTATGGAATCAAGTTCGGTCGGTAGGTGGGGATACTGGTTGGCATGCTTTTAATTGGTTGTGGAAAATTCGAGGCCTATTAGATCGACTCTTGGGAGGAATTGGGATGCGGCGCGGTAGGCGTCACCCTACAGCGATACGTGTGGGCGATGCTATTGATTTTTGGAGAGTAATAGCTGTTGATCCTGGAAAACGTCTCACACTAATGGCCGAGATGAAATTGCCTGGGTCTGCAATACTAGAATTCACGGTAGAGGAGCTGCAGAAGGGTTCAAGACTTACAACTACTGCCTACTTTCACCCAGCCGGAGTATTAGGCATTTTGTATTGGTATATTTTGGCACCAATACATCCTTTAATTTTTAAGGGCATGACAAGATCGCTAGCAAGAAAAGCAGTCCAGAAGTTTGAATCGTCTGTAAGTTAATCAGAAATTTCTGGGGAATAATTAATACCAAGTCTCTTTAAGTTTCGAATTAATATTTCTTCGGTGGCTAGGCCAGGATGGACCGTTACTAGTATCCCCTCCGAATCAATAAAAACTGTGTAGGGTAATCCTTGAAGGCCATATTTCATTCCTATTTCTCCAGTTCGATCTAAGGCAGCAGTGTAAGTAGCGTTGAAAAGATCGAGGATTCCGACTGCTCGTATAGCATCTTCTGCGAAGTTAATTCCTATAAAAGTTACCTGTCCATTAAGTTGTTGTGACGCTTTTTCAAAATCTGGTATTTCTTCTCTGCAGGGGCCACACCAGCTGGCATAGAAGTTAAGAATGATAGGTTTTCCATAATAATCGGCGAGTTTCACTAATGCCGATTCATTACGAGCATTTTCGAGTGCGAAGATTGGTGCGGTTTTTCCAATTTTAGCAGTTGTTCCGTCTAATGAACCTAAAGCAGCATTATTTTCGCGGGAATCTTCTTCGAGGAATAGCCAAATAGTCAGTGTAATTAAACAACAAATTACTAACACTAATAGAACTCGGCCGATCCTTTGTTTTGTTGGGTTATTGGTAGCTGGCGAAAATACACTGCTTAATTTGGTTAGTGATTTAGTAATTTTCTGCATTCTAATCCCGCTTGGTTAATGAGTTATAGCAGGAAACTTATAACTCTATGGAGTAATTATCTATTTTATAGTTAATTTAGATTCCCGTTCCGTAACCGTATGCTACGATCACCATCCGTTGCCGTGTCTGTAATATTTGGCTACGACACCTTTTGTAAGGAGAAATGTTTTGATGAATATTGTCGTTTGCGTTAAGCAAGTGCCCGATCCTGAAACGCCTGCGTCGCAATTTGCCGTCGATGAGGCTGCCAAACGTGTAATTCCAGCGCAAGGAATTGCTCCTGTTGTAAATCCCTATGATCCTCAAGCAACTGAGGCTGCTTTACGGCTTCGAGATGCAGCTGGGGAAGGTACCATAACGGTTATTAGCCTTGGCCCTGACTCTGCTCGAGATGCAATTAAACATGCTTTGGCCATGGGTGCGGATGAAGGAATTCTTCTCAGTGATCCTAGTTTTGAAGGAATTGATAATTTCCAAACAGCTGCCATTCTTGCAGAAACTATAAAAAAGGTTGGAATTCCAAATCTTATTCTTATGGGGCGTGCCGCTGCTGACTGGGATATGGGTGTAGTGCCTATAGGTGTTGCTCAGCTTTTGGATATACCATGCGTGACTGTCGCAAAAGCAGTGGAGGTTGCTGATGGGAATATAACAGTTGAACGTGTTCTTGATGATGGGTTTGAAACAGTCGAAACAACGCTGCCAGCTGTAGTTTCTGTTTCTAATGAATTTGGTGAACCACGTTATCCACAACTTAGGCAAATAATGTTAGCTGCCAAGAAGAATGTAGAAGTGTGGGATAAAGAATCTTTAGGACTTGATCCTGCAAGTGTTGGTAGTGATAACAGATTGCTTGCACTCGAGGCGTTATATGTTCCTAAGGTTGAAAGCAATGTAGAAGTTATTCAGGGTGACTCTCCTGAAGAAAAAGCTCGTAATCTTGCTCTTAAATTACGAGAAGCAAAATTGATATAAAGGATTTTAAAATGTCTGCAATTCTGGTTATTGGTGAATTAAATGAAGGGGTAGTTGCCTCTCACACTTTTGAACTCTTAGCTGCTGCACGTAGTCTTTCTGATGCTGGAGGTGGTGATGTACACGCCCTGGTTCCAGGAGATAGTTCCGTAGGTCAGTCACTTTTTGGAGGAGGCGCAGATGCAGTGCATGTTGCTACGAATCAACTATTACAGACTGAACTTACTGTTGATGCGTTTTTGCCGCCGGTTCTTAGTGTAATTGAGAATACTGGTGCTGATATTGTACTGATTGCTCAAACAGCTTTTGGAAGGGATTTCGGTCCTGCATTAGCCTTTAATTTAAAAGCTGCAGTTGCTATGGAATGTACTGGCTTAACGCTAGATGGTGGACGCCTACAAGCTACACGGGCCTGCTATGGTGGTAGTGCACGTGCGGAAGTAAAGTGGGATAGTTCTGTGCAAATTGTGACCATCAAGCCTAAAACTTTGGATGCATTAGCTACTGATGATTCTCGGAGTGGCGAGGTTACTGAGGTTAGTGAAGTAGGTGAGGCGCGTGTAAAGATCCTCGGTACTGAGAAAGCCGAAGCGACAGGGATTCGTCTTGAAGATGCAGAAGTGGTTGTTAGTGGAGGTCGTGGGCTAGGTGAACCGGAAGCTTTTGGAATATTGGAAGAGCTTGGCAATTTACTTAATGGTGCAACGGGAGCTTCTCGTGCTGCTTGCGATCTTGGTTGGTATCCCCCTTCACAACAGGTTGGATTAACTGGAAAAACTGTCACACCGAATCTTTATATAGCTGTAGCAATTAGTGGTGCTAGCCAGCATATGGCCGGGATGTCGGGTTCGAAGAACATTGTTGCAATTAATCGAGATGAAGACTCAAATATGGTGCAATCCAGCCGTTTTGCAGTTATCGAAGATTATAAAAAAGTGATACCTGCTTTAATTGAAGAGATTAAGAATCTTGGTTAGGTAGCCGTTCTTTTTCGATTTATAATGGAGCCTTCGGTCGGATTCGAACCGACGACCTACGCATTACGAATGCGTTGCTCTTCCAACTGAGCTACGAAGGCCGGTCCATCGAGACTTCTTCACTGCGTGATAAGTACGATACATGATTATTGCGAAATACAGCCGTATGTTTAACTAGAAATTCCAGGAGGTATTTCTTGTCTTGATTGTGCGGATTCTGGAGCAACACTGACCTCCAGTAATTCTGCAATATCAAAAGCTTCAATAGTGCGAGCGTTTTCATCTGGCTGGACTGCTGGAATTCCATCCTCGAACATTTGAATGCAGAATGGACACGCGGTTGCAACTATTTGTGCTCCAGTATTGGCAGCTTCCGCAGTACGGAGATGATTGACACGGGTCCCCTGTTCTTCTTGCCACATATTACCGCCGCCAGCTCCACAACATAGACCTTTTTCTTGATTCCTAGGCATTTCTACTAGTTCTACATTTGGGACTGCTTCTAATAGTTGCCTCGGAGCATCATAAATACCATTTCCGCGGCCAAGATAGCAGGAATCGTGATATGTAATTGTTTTGTCATTTTCCATTGCTTTAGGCTGTAATTTTCCACGTTCTACTAATAACCTTAAAAATTCTGCATGATGTGTTACTTCATAGCGACCTTCGAAGTCTGGGTACTCATTTGCAAATGTATTAAAGCAATGTGGGCATGAGGTAATAACTCGTGTTACGCCAAGTTCGTTAAAGGATGAGGTGTTTGCTTCCGCCAGGGTTGCGTACAAAAATTCATTTCCTAAGCGACGAGCTGGGTCTCCCGTACATGTTTCTTGTTGACCAAGAACTCCAAAACTGACATCTGATTCTATTAGGAGTCTTACAACAGATTTTGTAATGGACATATTACGTTCAACGAGTGCCCCAGAACATCCTACCCAATAGAGGTATTCTTGAGAACCATCAAATATTGGTACATTAATGCCTTCCGCGCTTAATTGTTCCATCCATGTTTCTCTTGTGAGCTGAGTTCCTTTCCACGGGTGTCCACGCTGCTCGATATTTTCCAAGGCCTCTTGAGCTGATCCGGGTATACGTGCTTGTTCCATTACGAGATAACGTCGCATATCTACAATTGAAGGCACATGTTCGATCATAACTGGGCATTCTTGTACACATGCCATACACGTTCGGCATGCCCACAGAGATTCGTCTTTTATATACCCACCTACTAGCTCACTATCTAATTCTTCTTCTACTGTTTTTCCTGCAATAAGCAGTGGGCCAGCATGGTTCATGTAAGTTTTCATATCCTGCACAATTGCCATTGGGGATAATGGCTGTCCCGCAGTGTAGGCAGGACAAACCTCAGTACAACGTCCACATCGCACACAGGTATCTGCATCAAAGAGTGCTTTCCAAGTAAAGTCTTGCACTTTTCCGGCACCAAGACTTAAGCCCTGTTCCATTAACTCTTCAAAGTCCCCCATTGGCTCTAGATATGCTTGGGGTTTTGGGTTTTTAAAAAAAGCGTTTAGTGGAGCCAAAACGATATGTCTGAACTTTGTTAATGACAGAAGGCCTAGTAGTGTGAATGCGCCAACAACATGTACCCACCAAAAGACTACATGTACGTTAAGAAGGACGCTTTCGCTTAGACTGCCAAATATTTTTGCGATTACCCACCCGGCAGGTGACCAGTAAGACCAAAGTTCATTACCTGCAGGAATTTCACTACCTCCAATTCGGAAGCCTTCAACTAAAATTCCTGTAAAAAGGACGAAGCCCAACAGCCCCACGACTAAAGCATCTTCGTTACTTCGGCGATCCCAAGTGAGTTTTTTTGGTGTCATCGGTCCATAACGACGGTAAATAGCCATGCCCACGCCGATCAAACCAATGATTCCAAAAACGTCACCGACAAGGCTATATCCTAAATAAACTCCGCCAGTTAGGAAGGCATGTTCTGCACTTTTTCCTACGAGAAGTGGGAGATAATCGTCAATCGCAAGAAAGATAGTTACCAAAGTTAGTACAGCAAAACTGGAATAGATACACCAGTGCATTATGCCGGCGTATCGATCATTTTTTACTCTGCTGGTTCCAGCTCCCATGGTTAAAGCATTTGTGAGCCGAGCCCCAAAATCCTGGAAGATATTTGCTGGTTTTCCTAATCGCCAGATTCTTAGGCGTTGCAAAAAAGCGATCGCAATTGCAGCCACTGCTATTCCGAAAATAAAGTACATAATTGCAAAACCTTGGATGTTGAAGAAGACTTCTCTATGAGCCTCTTCGATTCTTGCAGTTTCTAATGCACCTATAGCGATCACAATTGATATGGGGATCAGCAATCCTCCGAAACTTATTCTGAGCCGCGTTCCTCGGTCGTTATCGCTGGAGACTTTATTTTGTTCGCTCATACGTTATCGCTTATTGCTTCTCCATAATCTTTTCGTAAATCATTTTTGAGTACTTTCCCCATTGCATTGCGCGGTAATTCATTAACTATTCCAATGTATTGTGGCGCTTTGAATGAAGCAAGGTTACTTTTGCAGTATTCGGTGACTTCCTCTTGAGTCATTTTAGCATCAGGTTTTAGGACTAGAATCGCTTTCACAACTTCACCCCATTCTGTATCAGGTACGCCTATAACAGCTGCTTCTTCAATCTGCGGATGATCCTCGAGGCAATTTTCTATTTCACCTGGTGAAATATTTTCCCCCCCCCTTATTATGAGATCCTTTTTTCGCCCTGTTATGAATAAGTACCCCTCTTCATCCACTCTTCCTACATCACCTGTGTGAAGCCAACCCGAAATAATGGCAGAGCTAGTAGCATCTTCCTGATCATAATAACCTTGCATTACTCGGTCTGAACGAACACAAATTTCACCTTCTTCGCCATCTGCAACAAGTTTGTTTCGTTCATCCATTATCCCTATTTCAACATCATCCATTGGTCGACCGACTGACCGGAGCCGTTCCTCACGTTTTTCTTTATTTGTACTCAAATCGTGGTCATCAGGTCCGAGGAAAGTTAATGTAGATGTGGACTCAGTCTGGCCATACGCATTCATTAGGCCTACCCCTTGAGGGGGGAAGATATCACAAGCTTTGCGTACAACTTCGTAGGGCATAGGAGCAGCACCATAAGTGATTAACTGAAGGGAGGTGAAATCTGTAGAATTTAAGTTCTCGTCCTCCATAATTCTTTTAAGCATTGTCGGAACTACCATGGAGTGTGTTGCGCCTTCCTTATCAACGGCATTTAGCCATCCGTCAGGAGAAAATTGAGGGAGAATAAGTAAGGTTCTTCCTCCCCAAATAGAGGACATCATTGCAGTAGCTCCAGCGATGTGAAAGAACGGAACAGAAACCAAGGTTTTGTCATGTGTATCAGGATCTGCTGGGTTCATTGTGTTAGTTACATAGGCAGTCAAATCAAGGTATGAAAGGATGACCCCTTTTGGTAATGCTGTTGTTCCACTCGTGAACATTAGAATTGTTGGCTCTGAGTCATCTATTTCTGCAAAATTAAAGCTTGGCTCAGCGGCAGCCAGCAACGTTTTAAAGTCTTCAAAACCGTCTGCAGCAGAGTCGTAACAAATGAAAACCTTAGTACTATCTAAGCTAGGACGAATGCGATTAACTAGTTCTGTATATCGTTCTGATGAAAAGAGTATTTTAGCTCCACTTATGTTCAGCATGTGGGAAATCTCTGCATCTTTGGAGCGATAATTAAGTGGTACGAAGGTTACTCCCAACATTGCACATGCGTAATATGTCATCACGTACTCGGCACTATTTTGGGACATGACAGCAACCTTATCTCCATGTGTAACACCAGAGTTCTCGATGATGGCTGCGAGTCGAGAAACGGTTTCTGCCATTTCTAGATAGGAAAGACGTTGTTGGTTGCCCCCAACCTCTACGAGAGCTTCTCTATCTGGCACAATCGCCGATGAGATTTGTAGAAATTCAATCGTGTTCATTAACCCTCCGTGATTTTTTGTTGCTCATGCAATGCTCGCGATTCTACCTAAAGCTTGGCCGTTCAGCGAATTTTTCATTTTAGGTTTCATGATGTAATAAAGCTTTTCTGCGTTGTATTGTAGCTGTTGGTTGCAAAAGAGCATTAGTAATAGCTATTTCCGTTGCTTCATGGAGTTCTTCTTTAGGAACAATCTCGGTTATCAATCCCCAAGCTAAGGCATTTTCCGTTCCAATAGGTTCACCAGTTAGAATCATGTCTGTTGCTGCACCAGCAGGAATTGTTCTAGGCAAAGTTTGAGTTCCACCTGCACTTGGTATGTAAGCGAGTGTTACTTCAGGTAGAGCAAATCGCGCTCCTTCCTCAGCTATTCTCAGATCACAAAATAGTGGTAACTCTAAACCTGCTCCGTAACAAAACCCATGTAGTTGAGCAATAAGTGGCTTTTCAATTTTTAACATTTCAATCCATAAATCGCGCTCATGTCGTGCTTCACGAGATGCAAAAACACTGGGTGAAGTTCCAAATTCTGAAATATCAGCTCCTGCTGAGAAGCATGGGCCATTTCCATGAAAGACTACTGTTTTCACTTCTGGAATGTCCCGACAAGCTGTCAGGTATTCCCAGATAAGATCACGCATGGCCATGCTAATTGCATTCAATTGTTTTGGACGGTTCAGTGTAATTGTTGCTACACCACGTTCATCGATTTCGAAAAGGACCGGATCCAAAATGACGTCTCCGTATTACTGTCGCCAGTCAGGCTTTCTAATTTGGCTACGGGAACGTCTCTCTAAGCCACGTGCAAAATCTTCATTAGCTTTTTCAGTTAATTCTGTTAGCTCGTCCGAACCTATTTTCATTTCGGAAGAACGCCATCGTTTAAGAGTTGCTTTATCTTTGGCAGGCAGGTCAACTTCCTCGGCCATTTTTCGGACCAAGACGATCAACAATTCGTTAATTTCTTCATCGGTATAGCGGATTTCCATGTTATGTCCTTTTAGTCTCGTATCTTCCAAGGTGTTTTACTCGACGCATTAATTTTTGATCGATTTGTGCATTTAGTGCTTCATTCAACTCGTCGGTCAAGTCCGCCAGTTTTTCACTTTCTTCTTGGTGTTCTGATCTCCAAAGGCGAATTGCCTCTGTAGCATCTTCAGAAATTTCGGCGTTATCAATGGCTACCGCACTAACTAGCATCATTAGTGACCAAGCCTCTGTATCTTCTAATAAAACAATCATTTAAATACCTGTTCCTGCCTGCATTGTTACCCAGTTTGTAGTAGTAGTCTAACGCTTAAATTCCTGCTGAACTACTGAACCTTTCGTAGTTACTATGTTGCTCTAGTAGTTTGGGGTTCACGGCGATTTGCCGGTATTTTAAAGTTTTTTAGTCAATAGGCAGTATTTTGTGAGCGACTTCACTACTAACTCATTAATCGCCTGTAAAGTTTGGACTGCGTTTTTCTACGAAAGCACGGACACCTTCTTTACGATCCTTGGTTGTCTGTAGTAGTAATGTTAAATCTGTTTCATAGCGAAGAGCTTGTTCGAGCGGTATGTCTAGTCCACGCCAGACAGCTTCCTTGGCTAAACGGGTTGCCAGTTTCCCTCTACTTGCTATGGTCCGAGCCACTTTTTGTGATAACGCCCAGCTGCCTTCCTTTTCTGAGGTAATCCTTGATATCAATCCTAGAGTTAGAGCCTTCTCCATCTCAATGCAGGTATTTGCCTTAGGCGGGGATTTCTGCGGCCCAATTAACTGTTTTAGACTATTTAAATAAGTTTTGTTATCACTTTCAGGAAGTGTCAAAGTTCCAGTATTTTCTCCTACACGGAGATCGCAAGAGAGAGAAAAGAAAGCTTCAGTCCCATTAATTTGACCAACTAATGCTGCCACAATTGGTAAGGGATACAGTTTTCTTAGCCATTGGAAATCTGAATTATTCCAATCATTTATGGAATTTGCTTCTATTCGAATTGCTACAGCATGTACCTTGTTATCTTTGAGCTCGTTTAGAGTGGAACGAATTGTTTTTCGTTCTGCTCTCGTAACTTTAAGAAAACCCACGTTGTTTTCGATTGTTACAGATACAGCCATACCTAAATCCTACCTCTAAATCCAATTTTGTGAGAGATGTAACTTGCCATATTTACTAAAACAGTCCCATTATTACTGTATGAGTGATTTCTCTGACCAAGTGCCAGTTGAGTCTGAAAAAGTCGATTGGTTGCATGATCGTTCTGTTAGACCTGTACGTGTTTTTGCGCAACCCAGCACAATTCTAGTGATCATCGTAGCTATTTTTGCATCGATGGCACTTATTGCCCTTGCTTTTCAAGCACGTGCTTCTTGGGATGTTGCAAGAGATTGGGTGGTCCCTGCCACTATCCCCTTATTTTCGATTGCTGGTGTTAGCCTAGTTCATCTTGTTACGCGTCGTGCTTTTCGTGAGTTGATGCCTGCAGTATTTTTTATTTGTTTAGTACTTATTTTTACAGTTCTTAATCTGGTGCGTGCAGGTTTTAGTGAAGGACCTGATGTCATGCGTGACAGTTTTTCAATTATTACGGGTATCTCTCTTGGTTTTACGGTTGTTGCTGCATTAGGTGCGGCTGTGTGGATAGAATTTCGTCGCCCCATAAAAGTAGTTTCTCAATAAAAACCCTTTGCTATTTTTATTAACTAGCTGGTAATTTCTGCGTTAAAAAAAAGCCCAAATTCTTTTGCGAAATTTGCTGCTACTTCATCTAAATCGATAGTTCGCTCGCATTCTTTTTGTATGCTTGTCAGCTCTAAGTTTTCAAAACCACATGGATTCATAAACTTTAAATGAGCCATTGTTGGGGAAATATTTAAAGACGCACCGTGCATAGTTATTCCTTTCTTTACGGAAATCCCTACTGCGCCGATCTTTTTTTCGTTAACCCATATACCTCGAGTTACTTCTGGGTTGCGCTCCCCTGTTATCCCTAAAGAGCGTAGTGTCCGAACCATTATTTCTTCGAGGCCATTTATATAATCGTAAGCAGTTAGCTCCCATTCTCGTAATGCGATAATTCCGTAAGCTACCAATTGTCCTGGGCCATGGTAGGTGATATCTCCCCCTCTTTCTGTCTGAATTATCGGAATTCCCTCCTCTTCAATTGTTTCTGCGCTTACTTTTAAATTTGGAATGGGATGATTTCGTCCCAATGTGAAGACTGATTCATGTTCTGTAAGAAGTAGGGTGTTACCAGTGGTACCGTCTGCCAGTTCTTTTTGAATATGTCTTTGTAAATTTAAACAGTCATTATATTTTGTTCGTCCTAGATTAATCAGCGTTAGGATTCTAGACATCTTGAGATTGAAGCTTGAAATATATGTTTAGCATATGTGTAGTTTTATACGTTCCCAGAGTGTCGTCCCTATAATTTCTTGAATAATTTTTGGTTCTAACGTTTTTGTTTTTATATCGTGTTTTTTTGCAAATTCAATTTCTTGTTTTATTCCGGCAGAGTCTTGATGCCCTGGCATGCAGGCTATCAACAAAAGATCAGCACATTGCAACATTGCCAAATCAAACTTTAGCCACCCTTGTGGTGGCTCTGGGAGTTCACTATTTTCTGTGTAGGCTATTGGGGAGAAAACAACATCACCTTTGGCAACTAAAGAGCTTGTGATTAATCTGACGCTCTCACAGCGAGCTTCCATAACATCTGGGTTTTTATGTTCGAATGGTGATGCTAAGTAAGTGAAACCCATCACATAACATCCAAGGATTTTATCCATTCCTTGTCGTGTAGCGATTGCGACTTATTTTGGTCCCACAAAATCACTTCGTAATAAGGAAGGTTATCGGTGCGGTGATATTTAGTCATCATATCCCAGTGCTTGAGAAGTTGTCGGGAAAACTTCACGAAAGATATCTTTACAGGCATTAGCAATATCCATGTGTTCTTTTTGAGTTCCGTGTCCGCTCCTAAGGTTAATATAATGTATCCAAGAACGACATGAACCAGTCATATACAGTCTGGTTGGAGTTGCAAGTGGTAACACAAAACGCGCGCATTCCTTCGCGACTCCTTGGCTGAGAAGTTCTTCATATAAGTCTTTTGCCTGCGAAAAGTGGAGACGTATTTGTTCCTGAAGGATCTGGGTTTGTTCCTCAGATAGATCGTCAATGGAATTTTGACGGTTTGATTTATCTTGCCGACGGAGATTAGGAATTGGTATTTCCTCATCGAGTAGATTTACATCCGAATACCTCTGGGAAAATTCTTGAAAAGTAAAACTACGATGTCTCAATATTTGCGCAGCAAGACCTCTTGTCGTATTTATTTCCAAAGTCATAAATGCCTGCTCAAATACTGACCAGTGTTCATTTTTGATGCAGTATTTTAATAAGCCGGCATACGATTCATTTTCTTGATTATTTGGATTGCTTACGCGGGCTATATAAGCCATTTGGTTCTCAGGATCTGGTGTTACCTGAATTAACTTTACGTCACTCATCTTCTATACTTCTTCGCTAGCCAACAATGTTCCGACACACTTGAGAAGTTCCCAAGGCTAAGGATGATAGCATCACATGTTTAGTAGTATGTATAAATTGAAAAAGGGGTTTTGCTGTAGTAGGCATTCATACCCTTTCTGATTCAATGTAAGGCACTTTTAGGAATGTATAGGTCACTCAAATATTTGTCTATACTTCCTCCTCTACATCCAAAAAATTAGCCTCCTTTAATCTTTTTATTGCATCTATTTTGATCAAATATTTCCCTGCAGGACTTTTTCTTCCAATTTCTGTAGCTAGTAGCTTATGAAGGTCTCTAGGTGTGTCTAGGTCAAGGTAGAGTTCAGGAGGCTCTATTACTGTTGCGGATAGGCCGGCGGTGATAGCACTATTGTGGTGTTTCGCGCAGCTTCCTGGCCCGTATTCTGCGCTAAAGTATTTGGGCGGTTTTAGCAAAATTGCATTGCTTCCTCCGTCGAAGCTTTTTGCGATGACTATTGAGTTGGTTTGTAGTGCTGCTTTTTTTAATTGAATTAAAGACCTCCCAGTAATTAGTGGCAGATCAGCATGCACAATCACAATCTCGTCTTTGGCCATCTCGTTGAGGGCACTATTAATTTGTTCATTTAATCCCTTAAGCTCTTGTTTTTCTTGAATAACAATCAGGTCTGAGGCTAATGAAATAACATCTTTGTCATCGGTTAGAATGGCGGTAATAAATCCTGCTTTATCGGCTGCCTCTATTACTGTTTTGAGAGTACTGATGGTTAGATGGATACGTTCTTCTTCACTTAGAAAAGTTTTCAAACGGCCTTTCGTTTTGGTAAGGCGATTGACGGGAATTAAGAGATTTGGCTGATTTGCCATGTTGCTCCTGAGCGTAATCTATTGGACGCGTCCATGGCATTTTTTAAATTTTTTGTTACTACCACAAGGGCAAGGATCGTTTCTTCCGACCTTTTGCTTTTTGCCTATTAAAGAGTCAGGATCCTCGTCTTTTGTTTTTTGCTTTATCGCTACTGATCCATTTGTAGTTTGATCGATTCCCCTATTTGTTCTAGTTGTTTGTTGTACAGGTTGGCTTTGACGTATTTGGGCAGCTTCCTTCATTTTTCCCGGTTTTATGCGGAAAATTGATTGTACGATTTGGTGCTGAATATTTCCTTGTAATTGCTGGAACATATCAAAACCTTCACGCTTGAAGGCAACAAGTGGGTCAACCTGTGCATATGCCTGAAGGCCGACGCTTTGACGCATCTCATCCATTGCTGTCAAATGTTGTTGCCAGTGGTAGTCAATGACATCTAGGATCAACCAGTTTTGTATGGAATTGAATAGTTCCCCCCCCGCTTGCTGAGAAAGTTTCTCATATTTGTCTTCAAGTCTATTGAGCGCTTCATCAGCAGCTGAACCTCCAAGGTCTTCTATCTCTGTAATATCTAGTGCGTCTTCTTCAGGCATTACCTCGTTTAGTTGTGAATATATATATTCTGAATTTCCACTTCCCCTGCTGACTATCGCATCTACCTCTTTCGTAACAAATGTCAGGACATTTTCACTTATATTTGTACCTTCAAGGACTTTGTTACGTTCTTCATAAATTATTGTTCTCTGCTCATTCATGACATCATCGAATTCCACCAGACGTTTCCGAATATCGAAATTGTGTCCCTCGACTTTTTGTTGGGCTTGTTCTATAGCTTTTGTGACCATGCCGGATTCTAGTGGCATATCATTCGTCATACCGATTTTTTGCATCATGCCGGGTACCCAATCTGGTGCAAACCGCTTCATGATGTCGTCTCCGAAAGAAACAAAAAACCGACTGGAGCCAGGATCTCCTTGACGTCCAGACCGTCCACGAAGCTGGTTGTCAATGCGTCTTGATTCGTGTCGTTCAGTTCCAATGACGTGTAGTCCTCCGGCTTTCACACTTTCATCCTCTAGCTTAATGTCAGTGCCGCGTCCGGCCATATTGGTTGCAATAGTGACAGATCCAAGCTTCCCTGCCTGTTCGATGATTTGAGCTTCTTTTTCATGTTGTTTCGCGTTCAGAATTGAGTGTTTAATTCCACGTCGTTTTAGTAGCTCAGCCACGTATTCTGACTTTTCAATTGAAGTAGTGCCTACTAAAATCGGCTGTCCTTTTTTATTTCGCTCTTCAATATCTTCAACTACTGCGTTGAATTTCGCCTCTTCGTTTATATAGACTAAATCTTCATCATCTATACGAATCATTGGCTGATTCGTCGGAATCGCAACTACATCAAGGGAATAAATTTTGGCAAATTCCTCTGCTTCTGTTTCAGCCGTTCCTGTCATTCCTGCGATTTTTTGATAAAGCCTAAAGTAATTTTGGAACGTTATAGTTGCATGCGTTAAAGATTCTCTCTGAATTTTAACTGATTCTTTTGCTTCTACTGCTTGATGAATTCCATGGCTCCAACGTCGACCTTCCATCATTCGTCCTGTGAATTCGTCGACTATTACAATTCCGCCATTCTGAACAACATAATCTCTATCCCGACGTTTTAAATATTCAGCATCGAGTGCTGCCTCAAGATGTTGGGCAAGCTTTGGGTCTTCCCCGAAAATGTTGTCAACTCCTAAATGTTTTTCAACTTTTCCAATTCCTATTTCACTTAACGCAACATGTTTAGCTTTTTGGTCTACTTGGTAGTCAGTTTCTGGAGTTAAGCCCCGGACAGCACGGGCAAATCTTTGATATGTGCCACTTGCTTCTTCTGCTTGGCCGCTAATGATTAATGGTGTGCGGGCTTCGTCAATAAGGATGTTGTCAACTTCATCTACTATTACAAAATTAAGTTCACCTTGGATACGAGTTGAACTGTCCTTGGCCATATTATCCCGTAAGTAATCAAAACCAAATTCGTTATTTGTTCCGTATGTAATGTCAGCTGCATATGCTTCCCAACGTTCACATTTTCTTAGGTTTGTATAGGTATCCCCTATTTCATTGGCTTCAGGGTCATACATGAATTGCTGATGGTCGCCTTGAATCACACCTACTGTCAGGCCTAACGATGAGAAGACTGGTCCGTACCAGGTTGCGTCACGGCGTGCAAGATAATCATTCACCGTTACGAGGTGGGCTCCTTTTCCTGATAAGGCATTTAAGTAGAGAGGAGCAATAGCAGTTAAAGTTTTACCTTCCCCTGTTTTCATTTCCGCTATTTTCCCCTCGTGGAGTACTACTCCGCCGATGAGTTGTACTGGATAGAGGCGTTGCTCCATTTGCCTCCAGGCAGCTTCACGTACTACGGCAAATGTTTCTGGTATGAGTTGATCAATTGATTCTTCTTCTGCTAATCGTTGCCGAAACTCAGCTGTTTTCTCCGTTAGTTCATGATCGTTCAAAGTGGCTATAGTGTCTTGGTGAGCCTCTATTTGTTTAGTAATTTTACGCAGACGGGAGAGCTCTTTCTCGTTTGCGTTTCCAACGATCTTGTTGAGTAGACCTAGTTTTGCCATGTGTTCAGTTTAGCCGAACATTTTGGCTTGCAAAATGTTACGTTCAATCTACTAGTGCAGCGATAACTTTCTCTATCACAGCATCCGCTTTTTCAGCCATCTCTAGGTCATTGGCATCTTGTATGGGGTGTGGAACGAAAACACGTTGCACGCCTGGTAGTCCTAGAGTTTCCGCTTGTGCTGTTGCCGCTTCTTGAAATTCGTCAGATGCTATGAAAACCGCAGGTTTTCCATTGATTTCGAACCAGGTTGTATCGTGCACACTGCACGTTGTACATGAACCTCAGTCCGCTAAACCTTCAATCACAAAATCAGCTTCTGCTGCAATTGTCTTTCTCAATTCCTGTGGAGCAGGTTTGGTGAAAGTTGGCTTGATATAACGTCTAATTTTCACGTCAGGTAATTGCTCAAGCAATTTTGACTCGAGTTGATCCAGTAGAACATTTCCCCGGGGTTTCGATATATCAAGTAAGGCGACTGTACCAGTGATCATCTCTGGTCGCTTTGCTAAGTTACGCCTTAACGGTACCCTTTCATCGGTAGGGTCAAGAATAACAGACATGGTAATCTCCTAAGGTGAGTATAGCTATCTTAGATATATTTTGCTTGTGTTCAGTTTTTATTATTCAAGATAATAAATCCTATCTATAGAAAGTAAGATTTTGAAGACCTTGAATTTCCGTTCATTTCTGACCGCCTTTTTCATGGTTCTGTTTTTTGTAACTTTAGGATTTTTAGTGTGGTTGCTTTTTGATAAGTTTGAGGAAGAGAATTCTGAGCCTATTGAAAATGTAATAGTTTCTACCATTCCTGAAGAACCGACGTCGACACCAACTCAAACGAAGATGCTTCCTTTAACGACTAGTATTCATGACGGGTTAAGTGGCTCAGATCTACCACCAGGGCTCCCTGATGACACAATTTTAGTTGGTCCTTCAGAAAGATCAGATGTTGTCTTCTTTTTATCCCCACCTAAGAGAATTGTTAAAGAATGGTACGTCCCAGTGGTTGCTATGGGAGTAGGGATCGATTCAATATCTAAGGTTGGACTACTGGAAATTTTAAGTGGTTCAGTAACCAATTGGGCAAACGTTGGAGGTTTATCTGGCTCAATTCGTGTACTAACAGGTCCAATAGGTCCATTTCAAGATTTGTTTGATATGTCATTAGTCGAGCAGTTTGAGAGCTACGACGAACTTTTTAAAGTAATGACTTTCGAATCAGGAACAATTGCTCTTGTACCAATTGATCAAATTGTTCCTTCGGTGACTGCATTAGCTGTTGATGGTGTGGATATCGTAAGGGGTTTTGGTAATTCTGAAGATTGGAATTTTGTCGATGCTGTTTTTGCTCTTCCTCTCACTGAGCGAGGGAAACCCGCAATTGAAAATTTGATAGATGCACCTCTCCCTAACCCCACTACTATCGTAATAACGGGTGATATTTTGCCAGTTAGGTGCTCACTTGTCTCTTTGGAATCATCTGGTGATTGGGCATCGGCAGTGCGGGGTGAAACAGGTGATTATTTGGCAGCAGCAGATCTAACGCTCGGTTCTTATGATGGTTCCATTCATGATCTTGGAGAACATTATGGTTGTGTTCCAGGCGTGAATCTTTCCTCACCTCCTGAAGTGATTGAGCTTTTAAAGTATGCCGGTTTCGATGAGCTGAGCCTTGCAACTAATCACGTGTTTGATTGTGGTGTTAGTTCCCCTTGTGGAAATCGTGCTTTTTTAAGCACAATTAATTCTCTTAAAGATGCAGAAATAAAGATTGCAGGAGCGGGTTCATCATTAGATGAGGCGTTTGATCCGGTTATTTTCAATATTAATGGAACAACTTTTGGGATTTTGGCTTTTGATGATGTTGCTGCACAGAATTTTGCTGCAACAGAGGATAAGCCTGGAACGGCTCCGTTGGATGATGATTACAGTGATGAAATTGCTTCAGGGTATCAGTCTTATTTTCATCCTGCTAGTGCTTTAAGTCTGGACAGATTTAAAAAGCTTATTACTGATCTTGTAGAGGCGGTGGATGTCGTAATTGTTCAGGTACAAACTGGTACTGAAGATACCCATGATCCGTCAGAGCGAAGTATTAAAGCACTTAGAGTTGCTCGTTCGGCCGGTGCAACGTTGGTAATAGGTAATCAGGCACATCACGTGCAAGCTATTGAGCCACTGAAAGAGGGTAGATTTATTGCATATGCACTTGGGAATTTCATTTTCGACCAGATTCATACTCCTGAACATACCCAAGGGTTTGTTTTGGAGGCGACCTTTTGGGGGAAGAATCTAAGAAATTTACGATTTATGCCATATGAAATTAAAGATAGGTATCGCCCTGTTTTTGTTCATGGTAGTTTGCGTTTAAAGATTCTTGCAGATGTTTTTGAAGCGACAAAAAGGCTTGTATCTCAGGATTAGGGAAGTATATGAAAATTTTTTTTGATTGTGATGAAACAATTATTACCTGGGATGTTCGACTGAGACCGGGTGTAAAAGAGGTAATAGGACGTTTAAGAGATTCTGGCCATGAAATTTATTTGTGGAGTGGTAATGGGCCGCGTTGGGAAATTGTTCGACGTTTCGATCTGCACGATTTTTTTCTTGACTGCTACTGGAAGCCTTTATACCGGCATCATGAAAGACTCGAGGAGCTTGGGATTCCGTTCACTCCCGATTTTGTGATCGATGATCATCAAGAAGTCGTAGATGCCTTTGGAGGTGTCCGTATTGATCCCCCTGCCCATGAATTGTCTAAGGACAGGGAATTATGGCGTGTTTATGATGTCATCATAAATCACGTTCAAACGCTTAAGGGTGATTAAAGTTAAATATCTTTATTATTGAAATTGTTCTGACGGTGGATTGTCATAATTAAGATATGGAGGCCACAAAGTTTCCAGCTCTTTTCTAATTGGATCGTCGTCTGGCAAGTAGCGATGAAATTGTGGCTCAACGTCACGGCGAGTCCATTCTTTCGCAATAGTATCTTGTTTAATTTTATCTTGGAGCATCATAAGGCCAGTTAATAATGATTCTGGTCGTGGCGGACAACCTGGTACATAAACATCAACAGGAAGCAAAACATTTACACCGGGTGTAACGCTGTAGGCGTAAGCAAATGGTCCACCCATGGTGGCACATCCGCCCATGGCAATTGCCCATTTAGGTTCCGGCATTTGTAGCCATACACGACGAACTGCAGGTGCCATTTTCCAAGTTACAGTACCTGGAACGATTAACAGGTCCGCTTGTCTGGGTGAAGCACGAAAAATTTCAGCTCCGAATCGTGCGATGTCATAACGCGGCATCGCAGTTGCAATCATTTCCATAGCACAACAAGCGAGACCAAACATCGCAGGCCAGAGTGAAGATCTGCGGGCCCAATTAAGGATCTGATCAACACTAGTTACAAGAATTTGTTGCATTAATTCTTGTTCCACATCGGTTGTCCCGACAAGTGGTAACGGATCATATACCTTTGATGGGTGCTCACTCATTCTTATCTATAACGTCCTTGTGACTCGGTTTCTCCTATGTGTATAGGCTCATCTACAACAAGATCTCCATTACGAATTTTTATGTTGTATCCACAATCGGGATTTGTACAAGCCCAAGCCTTGTAATGTATAGGGGCTCCTTGGCTGCCAAAATCTGACAGGGGGACAAGATCCCCTTCGGAGCAGCGTCGACATTCAGGAAACGATTCCATTTCCGCCATCCTCCACCTTTAGATGATTAAAAATGCTACCAGTGATGTAGTTCTTTGTGCAATCTTATTCTGATTTTTCTAAGCTTATTTGGTTATTTATCAGTTAACATTACGATAGTTCATATGAATTCATCTATTTGTGTTTTTGCTGGTGGCGTAGGTGCGGCACGATTTTTACAAGGGCTGGTCAACGTCACTGAACAAAAAAAGATTACAGTTATTTCCAACGTAGGTGATGATGTTGATCTTTATGGTTTGCGTGTTTGCCCTGACATAGACATCGTAATTTATACTTTGGCTGGACTTATTAATTCTAAAGTTGGCTGGGGCCTCCTTGATGATTCATTTACAGTTTTAAAAGCACTAAAAAATTTTGGATATGATGATTGGTTTAATCTTGGGGATCAAGATCTAGCTACTTCTATACATCGGACACGTCTTCTACGAGAAGGAGTTCCCTTACACGAAGTTACTAGGCAATTAGCTCGGAGTTTTTCCTTAGATTTGAATATTTTGCCAGTTACCAACACGCAGATGGCCACTCGCATCGAAACCGAGGAGGGGTTACTTCCTTTTCAAGATTATATGGTGCGGTTACGTGGTGCCCCTAGAGTGACGGGGGTACATTTTTCAAAAATTGAGGATGCATTACCTGCTCCTGGTGTTTTAGAGGCAATTGCTGAAGCAAGTATTATCGTTATTGCTCCAAGTAATCCCTTTTTAAGCATAGATCCAATCTTGTCTATTTCAGGTGTACGTGATGCTCTCGAGGCTAGTAAAGCTCCTCGAGTTGCTATAAGCCCAATAGTTGAAGGTTCAGCTATTAAGGGCCCTGCTGCGAGAATGCTAGAAAGCCTGGGCCATGAAGTCTCAGCTGTAGGTGTAGCACGTATTTATGCAGATCTTGTTGATTGGTTTTTCTTAGATGATTTAGATCGTGATCTTGAGAAATCAATTAAATCGTTAGGTTTAAATACTCGCGTGACAAATACTATTATGAATAGCGATTCAAAAAAACGTTCATTAGCCAGTGAGGTTCTCAAAGTCGCTGGATTAGAAAAAACGCATTAGCTAAAAAACCGGATTTACGATAATTGCCTGTTCACGTTCTGGACCCACTGATATTAGATCAACAGGTACGCCGAGGAGGTTTTCCACTCTTAGAACGTATTGTTGTGCTTCTTTAGGTAGTTGCTCGAAGTCACGAATTTCTGAAGTTGGTTGTTGCCAACCGGGTAATTCTTCATAAATTGGTTCGACTCTTTGAAGGGCGCTTGAGCTAGCAGGTACTGTTTCCAAAATCTCTCCGTCCAACTTGTATCCTGTGCAGATTTTTATAGAAGATAGGTTATCTAAAACATCAAGTCGTGTTAGTGCTGCAGCTGACAAACTATTAAAGCGAACACTATATTTTCCTGCAACAGTGTCTAACCATCCGATCCTTCTTGGCCTACCGGTAGTAGTACCATATTCTCCCCGACCTGATTCTTTCCCATGATCACGTAATTGATTGGCTAGATCATCCATTAATTCAGTCGGAAATGGGCCATTGCCAACTCGCGTACAGTAACTTTTAAATACGCCAATAACTCGTTCTACAGCGGTTGGGCCGATTCCAATCCCAATTGTTGCTCCCCCTGCTGTACTGCTGGGAACACTTGAGGTAACAAATTCATATGTTCCATGGTCTAGGTCTAATAAGGCTCCCTGCGCTCCTTCCAGCAGGACATAATCACCAGCTTGCAGTGCGTCTGAAACTATACCCTGTGTGTCCCCAATAAAGGGTTGTAACTGCTTTCCGTATTCACAGTATTGTGCGTATGTTTCCTTAAAATTAATTGCTTCTCCACCGTAAACTTTTTCAATCAAGTTATTTTCATATTCTAGAACTGCAGTCATACGGTTTTGTAGATGTTCGGTATCTAATAGATCTGCTACACGAATTCCTCGGCGAGCCACTTTGTCTGCAAAACAGGGCCCTACACCTTTCCCTGTAGTACCTATTGCAGCACTGCCACGCGATTTTTCTTCAAGACCATCAAGTATCCGATGCCAGGGCATAATTACTTGACATCTTTCACTTACGAATAGTTTTTGGGTTGAAATTCCGCGTTTTTCCAGCTGGTTGATTTCGTTTAGCAGCACCGCAGGATCTATAGCCACACCATTTCCAATTAAACATGTTTTGTTCGCATGAAAAATACCTGCAGGAACAAGATTCAACTGAAATTCGCCTTGGTCGTTGAGTATTGTATGACCAGCATTATTCCCTGCAGAGTAGCGCGCTATGACACGTGCTTTCCTTGCAAGTAGATCGATGACACGTCCTTTACCTTCATCACCCCATTGACTTCCGATCACTACAATTGCAGGCATGCAATCCCCCTTAGATTTTTCTGCCGTCGATAGGGTACATCAATGAGTACTTAACTGTCCCTGTTCTGCTACACTTTCACGCGGTAAAGTTTGCAAATATAAGTCTTTATGGAGGCAATCGTGCTCGAAGTCCCAGCTCCTATGTCTGGATCGGTTCTTGAATTATTAGTAAGCGTTGGTACCAAAGTTAGTGCCGGTCAGGAGTTGATAGTTCTAGAGTCAATGAAGATGGAGATTCCTGTGGAGTCTCCTGCTGCTGGAACTGTATCAGAAATTCTTATTTCAGTTGAAGATGCAGTTGAGGAGGGGGAGACGATCCTACGGATCGAAGAAAGTTAATCTTTGGATTCGGTTTCTTCTAAATATGTACTCCAGAGGGCATCTCTTTTTGCAGCTCCTTTTCGGTAGCCCACTTGACCGCATATAAGCGGACCACATAGTTGCGCGAGTAAGTATCCTCCTCCAATTAAAACAAGGAATGCAAAACCTGGATGTCCGAGGAATCCTGGTCCCCAGAGAACTAGTATTAGAAATAGACCTGCTGCAAGCATTAATCCTAAAAGTGCTCCCGTATAAACCCAAATCGATTCTGTACGCCTTTTGGCTTGGTATATCGTCAGGACTTCTTTAGGTACTTCAGGTACTTGGTTTGAGAGGTCAGTGGTTTCACAGAACTGGCAATGATTTTCATTAACGTTTATTCGACCGAAGCAGAAGGAACAAAATGATCCATTATTAGGCACTTGGCGTGAGAGAATTTCATCCATTTTGGATTGCAATTTCTCAACATAAGGAAATGGACTGGTATATCCTGCTTTTCCCTCTTCTATCCTGTCCATAAAAGACTAGTCAACTGAAATAATTCTAACAGTTCCTTTCAACCCATCCATTTCGACTACTGCTTTATCGGGAATACGTGATGTTGCAGTTTGTGTTCCTACAACACAAGGAAGACCAAATTCACGTGCCTCTATAGCAGCATGCGAAAGCATACCACCTTGATCAGTAATGATAGCTCCTGCCATCGGAAATAGTGGCATCCAGGGTGGGGACGTGAATTGGCAGACTATGATTTCGCCATCCTCGAAGTTATCTGCTTCATCAAGGCTTTTGAGTACACGTGCTCGGCCACGAACAACTCCCGGATTTGCACCTACACCCTGAAGCATCAGTGGATCTTCTGGTTGTGCTATTTCTGCCCCAAACATCATTTCCATTATGGGATTCGGAGCAGGCGGAGCTGGTTCACCTAAGTGAGATGGTGGTGAAAGTTTTGCCCAACTTTCTAAATCAGCTTTACGATTTTTTAGAAGTTCACGCATTTTCTGATTATTTTGCTTTTTTGTAAGTTCAACGATCTCCTGTGTTTCAAAGAAAAAGATGTCATTCACTTCATCTAGTAGCTGTTGTTCCACCATCTTCTTCCCTAAAGCTACACAGGGTACTCTAAATGCACCGACGCTATTCACTTGCCATCGTGCACGGCCTTCTATAACGAAGACGTAATCCTCTGCAGCTTCTAGGAGTGTTTTGTACTGATTTAGCGTTTCATTGTCTTGAAAATGTGATTCTAGAGAGGTTCTTGCTTGTTCTCGGTTTGCAATTGATTTTTTGCGAGATTCTTCAGCTTTATTTTTCCCGGCATCCAGATAGCGTGCAATTATTTTAAGCCCTTTTTCTGGTTCTTCAGACCAGGTTGGTTGGTGTGCTTCAAACCAGGTTGTCGCACCGCGTCCATATTCCAATAGGTAAGCATGGAATTTTTCTAGAAAACTTTCCCCTTCAGGTATAGTTTTAATTTTTTCGTAATTACCCGCGTTAATTACGCTTTTGAGATCAGAATTGTCCGCTACATTTTCAACTAATTTACTGAGGGCAATCCCTGCTTCAGCAGAAGCATTTTCAGAGCCCTGCAATGCTGCCATTACTAAGCGGTCTGCATCATTTATGTTTTGTGCGGAGCAAAATTGTATTAATTGTGCAAGTGCGCCGACAGCTCCTATTAAGGGCTGCATAGTGTACGAGAAAGATAACGCAGAAGTTTGTTTATATTCTGCAATATTGTTTGCTAACTCTTCTACATTCATTGAGTGGTAGTCATTTTCATAAAGTGAAGTACAAAGAGTTTTGCAGTATTGCTGTGCATGTAATTCCCAGTTTTCACGTGGAGTTGAATGTGGAGCAGGTTCAAGAGTGAGGGGTGTGCGAGGGTCTTCACGTATACCGTCTAATGCAACTGTTGTTAGGTAACCATATCCGTTCAGATAAACTACACGGCTGCCCATACCTTCCATAAATGCTGAGAACATTTCTTGGCTAAGTTTGGGTACGGGGCGGAGACCGTGGGGGAGGATTTTTAGTGAAAGCCCATCCAGATCGGGTGTTAAAACAAAGTCTTGTTCGGGCATGATCGATTTTAAATTACTACCACAAGTAATTTATTCTCCTTATTTGCAGGTAGGAGGACAATAATGTTACAGGCTTTCTTTTACAAGCTATTCTTTAGTCGCAATTGCTTGAACCTGTACGAATGTGAAACAGGCATCTTCGTCCTCAGACCATTCTTTCCAGGAATCACTAATGTTTTTAATTTCTTCGGGTGTAGACAAGTTGTATTGAATAGCTTGTTGCCCAAAGGAGGATTTCAATGTCCTTTCGGACCAAGTTTCTCCCCAAAATTGTGCGTTTGTACCAGTATAAAGTTTTGAATCGCCTGTTAGTTCAGCGTTGTGAAAACCTGATGCTCGTAACCATGCAGGTATTCTCCGTCCTGCATCTGCATCTGCACCATTTTGCTTCACTACTGCGTGATAGAGATCTAGCCAACGTTCCATTAGTGGTAAGCGTGGCCAAGCGACCATAGAACCGTAATCGCTTTCCCTGAGAGAAACGATGCCACCTGGTTTTAAAACCCTTTTAATCTCTTTGAGTGCTATGGTCGGCTCGTCTAAGTGTTGAAGCACCTGATGGAGATGTACAACATCGAACACATTATTATTAAAAGGTAACTGGTACGTGTTTGCTGGCATGTAAATAGGACTGCTGTTTGTACGATCTTGCTGGCGTGCTTCATTAAGGATTTCAGTCACAGGATCTATGCCAATTGTTAATCCGGGGGCAACTGCTCGTGCCAGACCTTCAGTAATTGTTCCTGGGCCACAACCGACGTCGAGAAGACGCATGCCAGGCTGAAGTCGTTTCAAGAGATGGCGAGCATCTTTTTCAGCTGTTCGGAGTGCATGTACCTTAATTACAGCGGGGTGATGCCCGTGTGTATATTGGCTCTCTTTTTTATTTGAGCTCATTGGTAAAGCGTAACGGATCGATATGCGATGTGCTTGGTAGACTAACCTTTTAACAGGAGTTTTGTTGTGTGTGGAATTGCAGGAATTGTTAGTTTAGATGGTTCTGAAGTTTCCTCCGACATCGCTTATCAGATGGCTGTTCCTCTTGAACATAGAGGTCCTGATGACAGTGGGGACTGGTCTTCGGCATTGTGTGCTCTTTCACATCGGCGGCTGTCTATAATCGATCTTTCACGTTCTGGTCGCCAGCCACTCTCAAATGAAGACGTAACCTTGCAACTTACTTGTAATGGGGAAATCTATAATTTTCGTGAACTACGTGCTGAACTTCAGCAGCTTGGTCACCATTTTGTATCTGATACTGACTCAGAGGTGATTGTTCATTTGTATGAAGAGGTTGATGGCGATCCTGACGCATTATTATCTCGTTTGGATGGGATGTTTGCGTTTGGATTATGGGACGGTAAACGTCGGAGGTTGTTACTGGCCCGGGACCGGTTGGGGGTAAAACCATTGATGTACTCTCAGAAAGCTGGATTCTTATTATTTGCGTCAGAAGCAAAAGCAATTTTTAAAAGTGGGTTGGTCAAAGCAAAGCCCTTAACATCTTCTATTTTTTCATACTTGTTACTCAGGCATTCTCCTGCACCTGCCACTATGTATGAAGAAATTAATTCATTGCCCAGCGGACATTATTTACTCGCGGAAGTTAATAAGGATGTTGCAATTCATAAATATTGGGATATCCCCGTGGCGTTGTCTAAAACTGAAAGGATCCGCCCAGAAAAAATCCACAAGCTTGTTTCAGATGCGATACGGAAACGCCTTGTTTCAGATGTTCCTGTTGGAGCATATTTATCGGGAGGTCTTGATTCCTCGATAGTTGCAGCGGTGATGGCAAAGGAAATGGGAGGAAATCTAAAAACTTATGCTGTTGGCTTTGGAGATCTTGCTTTAGATGAATTGCCTTACGCACGTTTGGTTGCACAGCATATAGGGTCTGATCATTCAGAGATTATCCTTGAAAGAGATGGTTATTTTGATCTGTTACCTGACTTAATTGAAAAACGTGGTGCACCACTGGCTGTCCCTAACGAACCACCTCTGTACGCACTCTCTCAAGCTTTGAAAGAAGATATTACTGTTGTGTTATCAGGAGAGGGTGCGGATGAGCTATTTGGTGGATACAGTGATTATCATGGCATGGGATTCGATTATGCTAAGGCAAAAAAACTAAGAAGCTATCCTGGTTTTTTACGACATATTTTCAATGGAGATATGGATCAAAAGTATGGCAGTCATTTTTGGGATCTTAGCCCAAAGGATTTCTTTTTAGCTGGTTATCATTGGTTTTCCCCAGAAGATTGCCAGAAGTTGCTCAATCCAGTTGTTTTTCAACAAGGTTCCTCTTTTGTAAGTGAAATGCTGGATACATTTTTTGATGAATCTTCTGCATCTGCTTTCTTTAGTCAGCTTTTTTATTTTTATCAAAAAGTTCACTTACAAAACCTTCTTAATCGTGTTGATTCGATGACTATGGCGACTGCTGTAGAAGGGCGAGTACCCTTTACTGACCAAAGCTTAGTTGAAGAGATTGTCCCCCTTCCTCTTGAGGACAAAATACGGTGGCGTACATTTGCTCATCAGGTACAAGCTAAGTTCTCGTATGCAGATTTATATAGAGAGCGAAATATTGAGACGAAGGCAAGTTTGCGTCGTGCATTTGAGGGGGAAATCCCTGAGGAAATTCTAAAAAGACGGAAAATTGGATTTAAGTTGCCTCTTGAAAAATGGCTAGTTCCGCCTTTTAGTAATCGTATACAGGAGCAAATACTTGACGGTGAAGCTGTGGCAAGTGGTTATTTGCAAAAAGAAACACTCCATAACTGGCTAAAAGAAAGCTCTTGGCTTTCTGATGATGCGCAGCGGTTGTGGATGCTTTACAACCTTGAACTCTGGTTGAAACAGATTAAGAATATTTAGTCGGTTATGGTTATTTTATGAAAAAGCATGATTCGATGAGATTAGAAAAATCTAGTGATGGTCCAATCTCCCTTATTTTCAACAGACCTATTTCTAAAAAAATCAGCGGATTTTTAGCGAAAAGGCAATGTTCCCCTAATTTGGTGACAGGTTTTTCTTTTGTTTTAGGAGTTCTAGGTGCTGTTTGGATAGCTTTACAAATATGGTGGCTTGGTGCTCTTTTTTTGCAGTTGTCTTCGATTTTTGCTGGTGTTGATGGTGAAGTTGCACGGCGGTTAAATCTACAGACTCCTTGGGGTGATTTTTGGGATACATTTTCGGATCGCTTTGTTGAATACGTAGCGTTTATCGGTATCGCTATTGGATTTGTAAGACTTGAAAATTTTGATTCTTGGGCTTGGCCAATTGTGGGTTTATTGCTGGGTGGTAGTCTTTTATTAACCACGCTCTCAGAAAAATATCGCTCTAGTACGCAGATAAACTATCCCAAGAAAAAATTCGAAGGATTGTTTGCATATTTCACATCAGGTCGCGATGCTCGTATTTTTTGGGTTGCTGTAGCACTTATTATTGGCCATTTTTCAATTGATATTCTTGTATGGACGATGTTAGTAATTGGTATTCTGATGCATGCCAATGTAATCCTGAGGTTTTTTCAAATACGTAAACTTGGATTCCCATCCACACGGATGCCGGCTATAAAGGCTGTTTTTTTTGATTTTGGTGACACACTTTGGCATTTCCCAGATGCAACATATCCGACAGAAGAACTTATTCATCAGGAAATCACATTGCGGTATAAAAAATTCTTAAGTGAACAGGAAATTTTAATTCCTGATTCACTAGATCAGTTAAGTCAAGAAATCCACTCTCAGTGGAGGGCATCTGAAATTCGTGCGGATGCGGGTGAATTTAAAAGTCCCGATTATCTTGGGATAGTGCGTTCTGTTTTTAAAGGAGAAGGAATTGAGTTAAGTGATTCACAAGTAGCTGCTTTATGGGAGTTATCTAATGCTGGAACTTCATTCCTGGGTTGTCGTTTATTTGAAGATGTTTTTGATACGCTGAATTGGTTACGTGAAGGAGGTATTCAGATTGGAGCGATAACTAATCGGGCTCACGGTGGTTCCTCCTTTCTGGAAGAACTTCGTGATAAGGGGATTCTGCAATATTTTGATGTTGTTGTTTCATCTGATCAGGTAGGTGTGCGCAAGCCGCACTCCGCAATTTTTCAGGAAGCATTAACTGAGTTAGGAGTGAGGCCTGAAAATGCTATGCATGTAGGTGATCGTTTGCAAGCTGATATTGAAGGGGCACGTCATGCTGGTTTAACTGCTGTTTGGATGAGGCGGGCCAGGCCTCCTGAAGAAGAAGCTCCTATTGGAGTAAACGGCCCTAACTACACAATTTCTGGCATTTCTCAACTTCGTTATCTGCCGCCATTGGTAGAAGCGAGAGGTGCAACTAACGATCAGTGACTATTTTAATTAATGCTCTAAATCGTGAAGCCCTACGACGTGGCTTACTTACCGGAGAACACCGTATTACTGAAGAAGTTGCTTTTTCACTCGTGCGTGACATGTCCTATGAGCGAGCCTCGAGTCGTGATCCTTTAACAACTATTGCTGAATGGAAAGGTACTTGTTCAGGTAAACACTATTTGCTTAAGGATCTTTTTGAAGAGTTGGGAATGAAAGTTTCTTTGTATGCAGGGTTAATTCATTACAGTGTTGATTCTTGCTCTTGGTTGCCTGAACACTTGCGAACTTTTGTTGCAAAGGAACCACTGCCTGATATACATAATTTTTTGCGCCTTGAAACGAGGACAGGATTTCTTAAATTAGTTGATGCTACTTTTCCCTCTTCAGTTCGTTCTCATGGTCTAGTTGTTAATGATTTTGAACCTACTAATGAAATGATGACGATTCTCCCTGTTGAAAAGGAATTCGAGATTCCTAATGGTGGTGATCCTCAGGACGTTAAAAACACTTTAATAAACGAATATTGTGGTCGTTTTGTCGAAGAACGTGAACAATTTATTAGCCTGTTGAGTAATTGGTTGGCTAGTCTTGCCGACTCAAAGAGCGCGAAGTTGTAGTATCACTGTGGGCCCGTAGCTCAGTTGGTAGAGCATCGGACTTTTAATCCGAGTGTCGACAGTTCGATCCTGTCCGGGCTCATAGGACATTACAAAGCAATATTTGTGATGTCCTTATGCATTAGCATGGTTCCTACCCTTGTAAGAAGTTCTGTTGGTTTCGCCGTGATTAAAATGCTACCTTCAAAAGGAAATTTCGTTACTTTAACTTATAGGCACAGCGAATCTTTTACCACCCGTTCACATGTGTAATATTTTCGCTGCTTGGCCTATAGGCAGGCTTAAAACTTGTTCCTTTGGTATATGCAATAGGTATGAGTGCAACTTGCATAAAATCTTCAAATGGTATTCCCAATAATTCGGCAGTTTCCTTCTCGTGCATTAGGTGAAGAGTTGTCCATGCTGTGCCAAGCCCTCTTGCTCTGGCCGCCAGCATAAAATTCCAAGCTGCTGGAATTATTGAACCAAATGTTCCTGATTGGGCTGATACATTGTTACCAGCCTCATTGTCGGTTCTTCCAGCGATGCAGGGTATCATTAGTACAGGAGCCCTTCCCATGTTATCTGCCAGATAATCAGCAGAAGAAGCCGAACGATCTTGGCTCTCAGTTAACATTCCGTCTCCGCTATCAGCGTGCAGTTTGTGAATCGCTATAGGCATTTCTCGATATATATCAAATGCTTGTTGATATAGTTTTCCAATTTTTTCTCGTTTTTCTTCATCTGTAACAAAAACGAAGTGCCAATTTTGAGAGTTTGATCCTGTAGGTGCCTGGACAGCGAGCTCCATACATTCTCTTATTACATCCATACTGACTGGTCGGTCAAAATCGAGTCTTTTTCTTACCGCCCTTGTGGTGCTCAGAAGTTCATCATTGCTAAGCCCTAATTGTTCATGTTTCATTTTTTCCTCTTCTTGTGGTTACTTCTCTTTTTATTAACCTTTAAGTACTTTTCCAATTGAACCTGGGATATGGCCACCGTTGATAGCAATTGTTTGTCCAGTAACCCATGAACCAGCTTCCGAAGCTAGCCAGACACAGGCCGCACCTATGTCCTCGGGTCTTCCCATACGCCCGGTAGGAAGATAATCGCCATATTTTTTTTGATCTTCTTCTGACATTGGGAACATTTCTGAGAATTGTTCAGTGACGATGGGGCCTGGTGCTATAGCATTTACGCGGATGCGCTTGGTTCCTAATTCTTCAGCTAGTGTCATGGTCATATTAATGACTCCTGCCTTTGCAGCTCCGTAGGCACCTGTATGTGGTGCAGCATTTAATCCCGCTCCAGATACGATATTAATAATGCTGCCGTGTTCTGGTATATGTGGAATTGCCCACTTGGCCCCTTCAAAAGGGATTGTAAGATTGAATCTAATCATCCATTCCCAATAATCAACCGGCGTTTCATCAATGTAATAGGTTTCTGTTGCGTCGCTGCCGCCAGCGTTATTAACCCATATCGAAATTTTTCCAAATTCACTGACTGCTGTATCTACAAGTTCACGTACTGCATTCTTTTCCATCAGATCGATTGGGACTGCAAGACCTCGGCGACCGCGGGCTTCTATTTTCCGGACAACATTTTCAAGATCATCTTTACGTCGTGCTGCAACAACGACATCTGCTCCCGCTTCAGCCATGCAAAGAGCAATTCCTTCACCTATTCCTCGCCCACCTCCTGTCACCACGCACACATGACCATCCATGCGAAAGTCATCAATTACTGTCATTCTGGACCCCTTAGGTAACGCTTATGACTTACTGTTACTCTTCGTCTTCTAGTCTTACGGCATAACCCGGACAACTTCTTACTGCATCAAGTGCATCTTCATAGTCCTCACCCTCGGGTTCTGCGTTTAATACATCTGGAAAGCCATCACCTCTAGTTGTAAATAATTCCGGGTAGACTCGGTAGCATTCTCCCGTTTTTATACAGCGGTCGTAATTAATTACGAGTGTCATGTGTTCCTCTTATTAGTTCTTTCTTTTTGTGAAATTTAGGTGGAGTTCATTCATTCCTAGCATAATGCCAGGCTGATGCCTAAAGTCGTTCTTTTTGTCATCTATCTCAAGTGTTTCAATCCGGTCAAGAATGACATTGGTCACTATGTTTTGTTCTAAACGTGAGAGACCAGCTCCTGGGCATGATCTAACACCTTGTCCGAACGTTAGATGTTGTCCCGGATGTGTTCGTTCAAGGTCAATTTCATGAGCATTTGTAAATTGTTTTTCATCACGGTTACCTGCAGCATAACGTAGGTGCAACATCGACCCTTTCGGAATAGGTACTCCTTGCATCACTACGTTGTCTTTACCTACGATTCGTCCTGAGAGTCCCTGTGTCGGAGCTTGCAGGCGAAGCATTTCTTCAACGAAGTAACGCACTTTCGAGCGGTCTTCTCGTAGTCTTTCCATTACTTCTGGATGTGTAGCTAGGGCTTGGGCTTGTTTGATAAGCGCATATCGTGTGGTTTCGTTACCGCCAATATGCATCGACCAGGCAACGCTTATCACCTCACCATCAGTCAAAGGACGCTCTTCTTCTCCGTAACGTACCTGACATAGATAGGAGATCATGTCTTCTTGTGGTTCTTTGCGTCTTTCTTGAATTTTTGCATCGATGTAACGATTGAAATCGATCAAGATTGCGGCATTTGCACGTTCGTCTTCCTCGGTCAAAAGATTTCTAGGACCAGAGCCATAAACAAATCTTCGTACTTGGGATTCCTCACATTCTCTAAGGAATGCCATATCTTCGAGTGGAAATCCGATTATGGTTTCAATAACCATTTGTGGAAGATCCGCGGCGAATTCTGCAACATATTCCACTGAACCTTTATCGATCCAAGTATCCATAAGCTGGTTCGCATATTTTGTAATCATTTCCCTATGGCGGTCTGCACCGACAGGGCCGACCCATGGGTCTGTTAATGTCTGTCTATGATATTTATGCATTTCTAGATTGGGCCTTAGTGTGTCACGTGCGTCCACATAATCGTCAAAGCCTTCTTCTTTAAATATTTCGGTTTCTAGCGCGGATTGGCCATTACCACTGTCAGCTCTTTGAATGAATGTTTCAGTATCACGCACTACCCGTTGAATATCTTCATATTTTGTGAGGATGTATGCATCAGTTCCAGGTGTCCATCCTTCTCCTGGTAAATGTATTACCGGTTGTTCTTCATGAAGAATTTTATAGGATTCGTACCAATGTTCCTGAGCTCCAGGTTCAAAAAGATCAACCTCTCCTGCATTCATTGGACATGATATTTGAGCATCCCAATCTATATCGGCTATGTTGGCTTGTTCTGTTGCACTCATAGGTTACCTCGCGGACGTTTGTTTTGATCTTACTCTGGCTTGACGGTCTTTTCCATAACTTCTAACGATTTTCTCAGGGAGAACCTATATCATTGCGACCCTCTATACTCGCTTAGTATGAAAATTATTGATGGCGTTTTCCAATTACTTACACCTTTCCCGCAGTTCTCTACAGCAGAAGCACGAAAAATTCATGGAGAGATAAGAGATAAGCCGAAGATTTTGAAGGGATTACCGTATGTTTTGCCATATCTGATTATTTCCAACGGTGAAATCACGTTGATTGACTGTGGCTGGAATACAGATACTGCATTTGAGGCTTTAACTGAAGGTATGGAGGAGCATGGAGTCTCACCTGAGGCTCTTACAAAATTAATTATTACGCATGTCCATCCTGATCACTTTGGTATGTCTGGTCGTTTAAAAGAATTGTCTAATTGTGAAATTGTTATGCATGAGAAGGAATCTGATTTTGTCGATTCGCGCTACTTTGCTGATAAATCATTCACTGATGAAATGCAGACCGATATGCAGAGACATATGCATCAGCATGGGGTTCCTGAGTTACCAGCTGATTTACTGCCAAAAGGTTCAATGAATAGAATGCAGAATATTTTGCCGGCAAAAGCTGATACGAAGGTACGTGGTGGTGAACATCTCAATATAGGTGACTTTGATCTTGAAGTTGTGTGGACCCCGGGGCATGCCCCCGGACACATATGTCTTTATGAGGAAAATAGAAAAATTCTTTTTTCAGGTGACCATATATTGCCAACGATTACACCTAATATTTCTTTACATGTGCAGAGTGCAAATAACCCGTTGGAGGATTACATAAGTTCTCTTGAAACTGTTGAGAAGCTTGATGTTGATCATGTTTTACCTGCTCATGAGTTTGATATTCGGGAATTGAAACGTCGAATTCTTGAAATTCGTGATCATCATTATGAGCGTCTTGATGAAATGCTGAAGTGTGTTGATGCCGGTGCAACTGCTTGGGATGTTGCTGGTCGTGTCCAATGGACAACTGGTACCTTGGCAGACTTTGATCCCTTCACGCAGCGTGCTGCAGTAGGTGAGACTCTTGCACACCTCGAGTATTTATTTGAGGAAGGGCGGCTTTCCAAGGTAAAACGTGAAGAACAGCTATTTTGGATACCGGTTTAATGTGCACCCCAGCCTTTTCTTCGTTGTGAACGACGAAAATTTAAAAATTCTCGGTCTGGTCTTAGTTGTATTTCATGACCATGATCGCAACTAACGGTTTTCATTTCTTCTGCGTCACCCAATTGAAATGTAAAAAAGCCATCACATAGCGGACATTCAACAGTACGTGTTTCTCCATGTATGAGTTCGACTAGGTTGGTTGCCTTATAGCGGATCTTTGACATGGGTCTAAGTGGTAGTAACGCCTGTTCGAACTACGTAGGTTCCATCAACGTAATCAACTTGCACATGTTCACTGATTTCACCCTTTAACAGGCGACGTGCAAGTTCATTCTCAATACGTTGTTCCACAGTTCGCCTAAGCGGCCGAGCACCATATTCTGGGTCGTATCCTTCCTCTACCAATGCAGTTCGTGCTTCCGCGGAAAGAGTAAAAGACACTCCTTTTTCGGAAAGACGTGTCTGTACTCCTTCGAGAATTAAGTCAACAATTCTAAGCAATTCTATTTTTGTAAGAGGTTCAAAAATTATTACTTCATCTATACGATTCAGAAATTCTGGCCGGAAATGTCCTCTTAAAGCCTTGTCTACTGAAGTTTGAAGTTCCTTCTGTTTGTCTGCAGTCCCACTTCGTTGCGTAAAGCCCAATGTCGCTTTTTCTTGGACGCCTGTACCCAAATTGCTGGTCATGACAATCACAGTATTTCGAAAATCTACGGTCCTGCCGTGACCATCAGTTAGCTGTCCTTCATCAAGTATTTGTAAGAGTGTATTAAACACATCTGGGTGGGCTTTTTCGATTTCATCAAAAAGAATTACTCGATATGGACGACGTCGAACATCCTCAGTTAATCCACCGCCTTCGTCATATCCGACGTAGCCGGGAGGTGATCCGATCATACGACTAACTGTGTGTTGTTCTTGGTATTCGGACATATCTAACCTAATCATTGCTTCTTCGTCATCAAACATGAAGGCAGCCAATGTTTTAGCTAGTTCAGTTTTTCCTACACCTGTAGGGCCCAGAAAGAGAAAGGTTCCAATTGGTCTCTGTGGATCTTTTAAACCTGCGCGTGCTCGTCTAATAGCATCGCTGATTGATGTAATTGCTTCCTCTTGCCCAATTACTCTTTCATGCAGAACGCCTTCCATTCGGAGTAATCGTTCACTTTCAGCTTCTTCTAATTGGGCAACGGGAATTCCTGTAATTTGTCCCATTAATTGGGCTATATCTTCGCCAGTAACAATCATTTCAATATGATTCTTATTAGCGAATTCAGCTCGTAAATTCGTGTACTCCTCTTGTAGCTCAAGTACTGTCTGTTTTATTTCATCTGCACTGTTGTGGTCTTCACGTTTAATAGAGGCATCTGCTTCATCCGAAAGTATTCTCAGGCGAGTAGCTAAATCCTTCAATTCTGGAGAGATATCTTGTTCATCGATAACGTGTTTGCTTGCTGCCTCGTCAATTAGGTCAATTGCTTTATCCGGCAGCTTTCGTTCAGATAAGTATCTATTAGATAAGTTTACTGCTGCATCTAGTGCATCCTCTCCAATTTTTAGTTTGTGATGAGCTTCATATCGTGGTTTCAACCCTTGCAGTATTTTCTTAGTGTCTTCCAAATTAGGCTCGCCCACATGAACAGGTGCAAAACGACGTTCCAGGGCTGGATCTTTTTCTATTTTCCGGTATTCATCTAAGGTGGTAGCTCCAATCGCACGGAGTTCACCTCGAGCAAGCGCAGGTTTCATAAGATTACTTGCGTCGATAGCACCTTCAGCACCTCCTGCTCCCATAACTGTATGAAGTTCGTCTATAAAAAGAACTATTTCTCCTGCAGCTGCACGTGTTTCTTCCATCACTGCTTTTAATCTTTCTTCAAATTCCCCCCTAAATTTGGCTCCAGCTACTATTGAGCCTATATCTAAGCTAAGGAGTCTTTTTCCTTGTAGTGGCTCAGGTACTTCTCCTGATGCGATACGCTGTGCGAGTCCTTCTACAATTGCTGTTTTTCCTACTCCAGCTTCCCCAATGACTACTGGGTTATTTTTTGTACGACGGTTCAAAATTTGCATTACTCTGCGGACTTCGATTTCTCTGCCGATTACGGGATCTAATTTTCCTTCGAGAGCGAGGGCAGTTAAGTCGGTACTGTATCTTTCAAGGCTCTGATAATGACTTTCTGCATTAGGACTGGTTACTCGTGCAGTACCACGGATTTCTTGCAAACCTTTGTAAATACCTTCTTTTGTAATTCCAAATTCTGCTAAAAGGCCTGCAGTCCCACTTTCTTCGTTGTCTGAAATTGCAATTAATATGTGTTCTACTCCAACATAATCATCTTTCAGGCGATCTGCTTCTGCGTTTGCTACCTCTAGCATGCGAACTACTTCTGGGGTTGTATAAATCTGCACAACATCGTGTTGTAATGTCGGCATTTCTGCTAATAGTCCTTCGACCTTGGCGAGCAACCCGTGTTCCTTTTGGGGTAAAGTCATTCCTGAAAGTATTTCTTGGGTTAAGCCGTCTTCATCTTCAAGTAAAGCTACTAAAACATGAGGTACGCCCCATTGGCTGTGGTATCTCTCTCTCACGATTTCTTGCGAGCGGGAGAGGACTTGCTGGGCTTGTTCTGTGAACCTGTCTTGTCGCATCATGATTAAATCCTTATTCCTATGACTGCTTATCATTCAAATGTCTGGCATCACTTTCGACGATGGGTGATTGTATCTGTGTTCCTGACAGACGATTTAATTCTGCCCGTATCCTGACCATTTCTTCCTGAAGATCACGTATTTGCTCATGAAGTTTTAATACGACTTCAACGCCTGCTAGGTTTACTCCTAATTCATCAATCAATCGTTGTGCTTGGCGTATTCGTCGAATATCAGCATTCGAGTACATACGGATATTCCCGGTTGTTCGATGTGGTTGGATGAGCCCTACTCGCTCGTAGTAGCGCAATGTTTGTTGATGTAATCCAACTAGGCGGGAAGCAATAGAAATTACATAACAAGGCTCATTATCATTTTTGACATCGTCTTGAAAACTACTCATTATGTTGCACCTCAGTGTTTTGACTACGTAATTGTTCGAAAAGCTGGCGTTGGTTAGCGCTGATTTGTTTAGGCAATTCAATTTTTATTTTTACAAACAGATCACCAATCTGGTTATTGGCATTAAGTACAGGCATCCCCTTTCCTCGAAGTCGAATTTTTTGGTCACTTTGAGTTAGTTCAGGGACAGTAACGCGTACTCGTCCATTAATTGTTGGGGCTTCTACCTCTCCACCTAAAATGGCATCGAGGAATGATATCGACACCTCTGTGATTAAATTGTTGCCAGCTCTTTCGAACGTTTTATGTGGCTGGACATTAATATTCAAATATAAGTCACCTGTCGGTCCATTTTCATATCCTGGACTTCCCTCACCCTGAATACGAATTCGTGATCCAGTTTCAACGCCTGGTGGAATTTTTACTTCTAGCCTCTTTGGACGTTCTGTTTGTCCTCTACCTCGACATGAGGGGCAAATATTTGCCGTTACATACCCCTGACCGGAGCAGCCTTCGCAAGGAGATTGTGAATTCAAGGAAATAGTTCGTGCGGTACCATTCGCAGCCTCTTCCAGTGTTATTTCTGCTGTAACATCTATATTGTTACCACGTTGTGGGACTCTTCTTGTATTTCTTCCCCCTCCAAAAAACCCCTCAAAAATTGAACCTATGTCTCCAAAATCACCGCGGTTGAATCCTGAATGTTGTTGTGCTTGTGAATATTGTTCAGCTTCATTCCAACGGTCGCCGTAAATATCATATTTCTTTTTTTTCTCGTCGTTACCAAGAACGTCGTAGGCTAGTTGAATTTCTTTAAAACGGGCCGCTGCCACCTGATTGTTAGGATTGATATCGGGATGAAAGCGTCGAGCTAATTTACGATATGCTGATCTAATTTCTTTAGTCGAAGCGTTAGCAGTGACCCCAAGTGTTTCGTAGTAGTTACTTGCCATGGGTACATTATAACATCTATTGTAATAGTTGCTACTAAACTTGATAATAATATTGTTAAGTTTAGGTACACTTACTTTTGGCTAACTTCATTTTGACTCAGGGTTACTCAGGGTAATAACTTTTCTTTGGTACTTTGTTGGTACATGTACTGAAGACTATATATTTCTCTAAGCAAGGTTTAGGAAAAAGGGTTTAATGGGGTGTGAACTACGTCAACTACGGGTGTTATTGATAAATGTCCTGTTTTCTTGCATTGACCTATTGTTTTTTCAATATCTAAATAATCTTCGGCTTCCAACAAAAGAAAGAAGGTATGTAGAGACGGATTAAGGACAAAGTATTTTATGTCAACATTATTTTCTTCTGCATTTTTCCCGATTTGTTTCCATAGGGCCACTGTCTCCACATCTTCATTAGGAGGCCCGTAACAATTTTCAGCAGAATGCTGGTGGGTAATGTGATAAGTTGTCAATTATTACTCTAGGTCTTTGCTTATTCTTGATTTAGGACAGTGACTTCCAGTTTATTTCCTGGAGCCATTGCAATGCGAACCACTTTATCATCTTCAGTTAGAGCTTCTACATCCATACCTACGTTTCGCCAGCCTTTCGGGAAGCCAAGTCCTTCATTTTCAAGTGCTTCCAAATAAAAGTAACTCATAGTTAACGGGTCCATATAAAAATCGCTGCTCGTCCAATTGTTTGTGTCTATTTCTCCTTTACGCATTCTTTGTGAAGCAAAAATTGTTATATCTTTGTTGATGTATCTTTCGTCTGCAGAATCTGCCATTTTCTCGCTCCTTGTCGTGTTCAGTCCTAGTTTGCCTCTTTTTATTTATTTGTGAAACCCTTTTCTACCGCTCCCGTTAAATTAATCCAGAGTTCAAGTAGTGTAGATTATTACGTAGGGGTGTTGAATGTTGTTCATTGCAAACAAAGTTTTTTCAATACTTTCTCTCTGTATTGGGATTGGCTTGCTTATTTTTGTAATTGGCGTTCAAGGTCAATCTATGAATGAGGCGGTAATACTGGGTCTTTTGTTAATTTTTAATGGAATTATTAGGTTAGTTTTTCAAAAAATGGATAACTGAACAATTTACTTACGCCGAAAACAAGTAATTACTTTTGTCAAAAATGTTCTATCGTTAGTATGACTACCGTTGGAGTTGCATAAATGCATAAGGGTCCCATTTTAATACTCGCTTCTGGTGAAGATGCTGACTTGGAAACGATTATTTTTGGTGCTCGGTTGGCTTCGCGAACAAAGTCTAATTTAGTGATTATCTATGTTATTGAAGTTGATCTTGTCTTACCTGTCACTGCGGATTTAGATTCTGAGGTTCAACGTGCGGAAGATTTGTTACGACGTTTAAAAAGTGATGCAGATTACAGCAAAAATCTAATAGAAACACAATTGTTGCAAGCTAGGGAAAAAGGTACAGCACTTGTCGATGAGGCTGTTACTCAGGACGCAGAGGCAATTGTGTTAAGCGTTGATTATGATCGGCGTTTAGGTGGATTCGAAATCAGTGATGATACTCGTTATATACTTGAACATGCTGGTTGTGCGGTCTGGCTTGTCAGACAACCTCTCGCAAATAGTTTGGAGGTTTGAAAAAAAGTGCGTGTGATAATTATGGGCTGTGGACGGACTGGTGCAGCGATTGCAGAGGCATTAGATCTAGATGATCATGTCGTTACGATTATAGATCGTGATGCGAGCCAATTTCGGCGACTAGCGCCTGAATTTAGCGGGACTCGTATTGTTGCAAATGGAATGGATCAAAAAGATCTAGAGAATGCTGGTATCGGTCAGGTAGATGCTTTTGTTGCGGTAACGCAAGGGGATAATCGTAATTATTTTGCTAGCCAATTGGCAAGCGAGATTTATGAAGTTGAACATGTTTTGTGTCGTGTCAAAGATCCTCAACGGGAAGTTATTTTTAGGCAACTTGGTGTTAAAACTTATAGTCCCACTAGTAGTGGTGCTACTACTATGGTAGCGATGTTACTGGGTGGAGAAGGCTCTTAGTGTGTATTTGATTATTGTGGGTGGCGGAAAGGTAGGATTTTTTCTGGCGCAGGAGCTGATTGAAAATAACCATGAAGTTTTGGTGATAGAGAAAGATAATTCTAGGGCTGAACAATTACACGATGTACTTGGTGGTTCAGTTCTTGCGGGAGATGCTTGTGAAGCATCTGTTTTGGAGGGTGCAGGTGTTGGACGTGCCGATTTAATTCTAGCAGTTACGGGTGATGATGAAGACAATTTTGTTGTTTGTGAGATTGCCCGTTTCTATGGTTCAGCTAGGCCTATTGCTCGAATTAACAATCCGCAAAATGATTTAGTTTTCAAGCGCAGGGGTATTGAGACCACAATTTCTGCGACAGAGGCGATTTTATCGCAAATAGAACAGGAATTACCTGATACTCAATTTGTTCCCATTATGAAATTGCATCATGGATTGGAACTCGTTGAACTTAAGTTAAATAGTACGTCACCAGTCATAGGGGATTCTCCTATTGGATTAACGCTCCCTTCCGAGTCCCATATAGTTTTGATTATTGATTCTGAGGGAATTCCTAAAACCCCGTCCGAAAAAGTTCAATTATCTGCAGGTGATTCGCTTGTTTTAATTACACGGGTTGAAAACCGTTCACTTGTGCGACAGTTAATTATTGGTAGTTCTCAAGATCTGGATACTTAGTAGAATACTCGGTATATGGTAGCCAACAGTCAGGCGTTCACAGTTGCTTATTTGGGTCCTCCAGGCACCTTTGGAGAGGAGGCTGCTCTTCTTACAGCAAAAAATGCAGTACAGCTTCCGTGTCCTTCACACACGTCTGTTGCCTCAAAAGTTGATGCTGGTGAGGCCGATATTGGAATCCTAGCTATTGAAAACCTTATTACTGGCTCGGTCGCCGAAACATTGGATATTCTTGTTGATGAAACGAGTCTAAGTATTCAAAAGGAAATATTGTTGCGAATCGAGCACAACCTAATTGCTAAAACCAGACTAGAACTTTCTGAAATCGAATTGGTATATAGCCACCCCCAAGCTTTAGCCCAATGCCGCCATTTTCTTGAGGAAAATGGGTTAAGTGCTTTTATTGAACCAGCACTTTCGACGACGCATGCAGTTGAATTAGTTATGGGTAGCCAATTAAAAGCTGGCGCAATTGCCAACTATCGTGCTGCTGCCCGTTATGGGGGCGAGGTTTTAGCAAGTTCGATCCAAGATACTAGTAATAATGTCACCCGGTTTATTGTTTTAGGTGATAAGGAAACTTCTCCTTCCGGGGATGATCGTACTTCGATTGCACTTTGGTTTGACGATGATAAGCCTGGTTTACTTACAGCGGTGCTTACTGAATTTTCAGGTCGGGGTATTAATTGTATGAAGCTTGAAAGCAGGCCAACTCGTGCAAATTTAGGTGAATATGTGTTTCTTATTGATTTTGAGGGACACATACAAGAAGAACGATGCAGTAAAGCGTTAACTGAAATTTCAAAGTTGGCTTCACGGATAAAAATTTTTGGCAGTTATCCAAAAGGCACTTTAGGTGATTGATTTTTAGATCTTGTGAGTGAGATTGTTTTGCTCATAAAGGCATGTCTATGACAGGATCTAGTGCGAACCAGTAGATGAAATGAAAAATATAGAAGTTAATGCCCTAAGTAAAAATTTTAAAGATCTTACTGCAGTTGATAAAGTTTCTTTCGACGTTAATAAGTCTGAAATTTTTGGTTTTCTTGGTCCTAACGGTGCAGGAAAAACAACCACTATATCTATGCTATGCACGCTACTTAAACCAAGTGCAGGGACTGCACTTGTTGGAGGCTACGATATTATTTCGGATCCCGGGAGTGTTCGGAGAGAGATCGGGATTGTTTTTCAAGATACAACATTAGATGAGCGTCTTACTGCTCGTGAAAATCTTACATTCCATGGTGAATTATATGGTATGCCCCGTGCTGAAATTGGAGCGCGCGCCGATGCTCTCTTGGCTCGTGTTGGCCTTACTGCACGCGCAGCTGATCCTGTAGCTGTATTTTCCGGAGGTATGCGTAGGCGGCTCGAACTTGCTCGTGGTTTGATGCATAAGCCTGCGGTGTTGTTTCTCGATGAACCTACAATAGGGCTTGATCCTCAATCGAGGCGTAACTTGTGGGATTATGCTCGATCGTTAAGGGATAGCGAGGGAGTTACAATTTTTCTGAGTACACACTATATGGATGAAGCGGAAGCTTGTGATCGGATAGCTGTAATAGATTACGGTGAAATTATTGCTCTTGATACTCCTGCTGCACATAAATCTGCTCTCGGTGGTGACGTTGTGTCGGTAACAGGTCCTGATCTTGAAGTATTATCAAGTGAAATTGCTCAGACCTTTGATATTGATCCAAGAATCGAAAATGAAACGGTTGAGTTTAATATCCAACAGGGAGCTAATTTTATCCCAACATTATTGGATAAATTGGAGCAATCTGTGGATTCAGTTTCACTACGAAACCCTACTTTAGATGATGTTTTTGTCTCTCTTACTGGGCATCAGATACGTGATGGTGATATAAGTACCACGGAAAAGATGCGTAACGTTCAGCGACAAGGATGGGGGAGAAGACACTGATGGATATTCCTTTAATAGGGAAAAATGCTCGGGTATCTGATAAAAAGGTAGCAGGAATTCATTTCTTGAATGTTGTGCGAGTGGTGTGGTTGCGTGAAATCTTAATTTATTTCCGTGACCGTCCTCGAGTAATTTCAGCGTTTATGATGCCGATAGTGATGCTTATTCTTTTCGGGGAAGGCCTTGGAGGCATTATAGAGCTACCGGGAATTAGTTATCGCCAGTTTATTTTCCCCGGCATGGTTGCCATGATCGTGCTAATGAATTCAATTTTTGCTGGTGTCACCATAGTTACAGATCGTCAGTTTGGATTTCTTCGGGAAATGTTGGTTGCACCAGTTAGTCGTACGGCAATAGCTGTAGCAAAAATATTTGGCGGTGCAACTATTGCGCTTATTAATGGGGTGGTTTTGTTTGCCTTTGCCCCCTTAATGGGCATAGATATTTCTTTTTTGATTGTTGTGAAATTAATGGGATTAATACTTCTCGTTGGCTTCATGTTGACAGGTATAGGTGTCTCTATTGGTTCGAGATTACGTACACCTGAAAGTTTTCAAATGCTTTCACAGGCGATTATTTTTCCTGCAATGTTTCTGTCTGGTGTTTTTTTTCCGGTTAACAACACGGCTAAATGGCTAGACTTTTTTGTGCAATTTAATCCTATTACTTATGCCGTTGCTCCAATACGTGAAATAGGGCTTGGGAATGAGTTGGAAAAGGTCCAACCTGAGGTTGCTGCTAGTTTGATAAATATCCAAGCTTTTGGACATACTTTTACGATACTTGAAGAGCTTGCTGTTGTTGCTGGTTTTAGTCTTCTTATGCTTTGGCTTGCAGTCCGTGGAGTGCGTAACGCAAGTTAGAATTTTGCTTCCCCTGTTAAAGCTATTTTCTTGAAAGGTATGCTTCAATTTGTTTAGCTTCTGTCAGTTTTTTTTCTGCAAAAAGCTGTCTTTGTAGTTCATTTTCATCGCACATTTCGAGTACACGTTTATGAAGTTCCTCAGGCTGCGCTAGAAGTTTTTGTGCTTCTGTTTCCAATTGTGTGATTCTGTTCATCAGTTGTTCGCGTATTTTTACAACCTCCTCTTTTTTTGCTGCTGTTGCCTCTTGGAGTGGTCGAAGTGCATGTCGCCATGTAGCAGCAGTCTTTACTTTTGCTTCTAGCTCACACACTTCCTCTTCAAGGGTTATAAGGGTTTTTAAAAGGCTGTTTTCATTAGCTTCTGGTTTGAAGGGCTTATTTTTCATTTAATTTTTTTTATCGTAATTTCTGGAAGAATTTCCGTATATCTTCAATAAAAAGTTCTGGTTCTTCTGCAGGACCAAAATGTCCACCCCTAGGATGTTCTGTCCAATGTATGAGGTTTGCATTTTCCTCAACCATTTTTTTGGGAGTATAAACAAGATCTTTTGGGGAAACCGCGATACCCAAAGGCGTTTCTCTCGCTAATATTGGGTTTTTTGGAGGATCAATTTTTGCGCGAAATGTATGCCAATACCATCGTGCACTCGTAAAAAAACTGTCAGTAAGCCAGTAAATGCTTACTAGGTCCATTAAAAATTTTCTCGAAAAAGCTTCTTCGATGTTGCCGCTATTGTCACTCCAATTTCGTCGACGTTCTAATAGCCATGCTGCTAAGCCTACTGGCGAATCATGAAGTGCATAGGCAAGTGTTTGAGGATCGTTTGTGTGTACTGCGACATGAGATAATGCGCTTGCCCAGCGGGTTTCCAAATGCTCGTACCAATCTGTTTCCTCTGGAGCAAAGTCTTCCTTATTTAGCCTACTGGTAGGGCCATTTATGAGAGGTAGGAGTGTTTCGAGGGTACTTGGAGGAGCAGAATCTGGCTTTTGTTCAGGGCTTCTTCTTGCCCCCGATGCCATTGTTAAATAAACACCAATGACATGTTCAGGGTGTCGTTGCCCTAATTGCTGTGCAATCATGGCGCCAAAGTCACCACCTCCTACGGCATATCTTTCATAACCTAGCTCCTGACTCATTAAACGATGCCATATATCTGTAGTCATAACTGCCTGAACACCATCAGTAGTAAGTGGTGTTGAAAAGCCGAAACCAGGTAGAGATGGAACTATAACGTCAAAAGCATCGTTGGCATTGCCGCCAAAAGCAGAAGGGTTTGTAAGGGGGCGAATGACTTTCTCATAGTCCCAGAATGTCCAAGGCCAACCATGCGAAAGAATTAAGGGCATAGGGTTAGTTCCCTCGCCACGCTCGTATATGAAATGTATGGGTAGATCCTCAATTGTGGTTGTGTAATTTGCAAAACTATTAATTTCGTTTTCCGTGGCACTCCAGTCGTAGTCAATCCAAGACTGGATAAAGGATTCTAGATAGTCACGGTTTGTTCCATACCGCCAATCTGAATTGTTAAAATCCGGAGCCAATTTGGCATTTTTTAACCTAGAGCGTAAGTCTTCAATTTTTTCCTCAGATATTTTTATTGTAAGAGGTTCAATAGCCATGCTTTTCCTTCCTTTCTGATATACACAATTATGTAGTTCGGAGTGCTTCCGTAGGTGCTAGACTTGCTGCCCGTAAAGATGGGTATAGGCCTGCTAACACTCCAAGTAATAATGCAACAATTATCCCACCATATATAGCTAAAGCTGGTATAACAATTTCCCATCCTTGGATGGTCGCGTATATAGCTGTGATAAGTGCGCCAACGGCAACACCGGTTAGTCCTCCTATTAAAGAAAGAAGAAGCGCTTCAGTAATAAATTGCATTGCAATGTGAGTTTTGGTTGCACCAAGAGCACGGCGCAAACCAATCTCATTGCGTCGTTCAATAACTGAGATAACCATTACGTTTGCTATTCCGATTCCACCGACAATCAAAGCGACTGCCCCCAAGCCTAAAAAGAGATTTGTAAATGTAGTACTTGCCGCGACTTTTGCTTCTAGAACGTCAGATGCTCTTCCTACAGATACTTCCTCAGGATTTTCTGGGTTAACCGTTCCTGCTAACACTGAACGAACATCTAAAATATGCTCAGGTTCTGCACGGATATATAAAATATCTGGAACACCCTCATGGTCTATAAACTGTTCTGCTGCCCCGTATCCTATTAATGCTGCTCTATCTAAGTCCGCTGCCAATGGGAATGGTTTTACAATTCCCACAACACTAAACCACTGGCCATCCAGCCAAATTCTATGGTTGCCTGATGCATTGCGAATTCCTAATCTTTCTGCTGCAACTGCCCCAAGAACAACATTAGGGAAATGGGAAGTGGCCTCTTGCAGAAAAGTTCCGCTAGCTATTTCACCTCTTTGAGCGCTGAGCAGGTTAAGGTCGGTTGCAAAAATTGTAATTCCTTGAGTTCTTCCTTTGTCCACGTATTCGTTACGCAAAACTTTTCCAGGTACCCGGCTAACTGAAGCGACTTCATAGACAGGACCAATACGTTTAACCATAGAAGTTGCTGTTTTGGGTAGTTCTGCCTGTGTTTGGCCAAAGGATTGTCCGGCTTCCACGGTTAACAAGTTTGTTCCTAAAGAATCTAACTCTCTCATAAGATCAGCATTACCTGATTCAGAAAGACCTAGCACCCCCACTACCGCGGCAATGCCAATAGTAATTCCTAGAGCCGAGAGGGTAGCGCGAACCTTTCGGGTTAAAAGACCGGAAATACCAACGAGAAAAATGTCGCTAATTTTCAAGTGGCTTCGTGGTGATGTATTTCTATTCATGAGTAATTTCTTGCGATAGCTGTGAATCTGTTTCAACTAAACCGTCTTTGATTGTTATACGTCTTGGTAGTGAGTGTGCTACTTCGAGATCATGAGTAATAAGAACAATCGTGGTTCCCGACTGATTGAGTTCAACAAATAATTTCATTAACGCTTCGGTACTTCTTGAATCTAAGTTACCCGTTGGCTCATCAGCCAATATAAACGTCGGTTCATTCACTAGCGCGCGGGCAACTGCAACGCGTTGTTGTTCACCACCAGACATTTCGTTTGGATGATGATTTGAACGATGTGATAATCCCACTTTTTGGAGTGCGATTAGAGAACGTTCGATGCGCTCTGTTTTCTGAATTCCCGAGTACAAGAGTCCATTAGCAACATTTTCAACTGCTGAAACTCCAGGGAGGAGAAAGAATTCCTGGAAAATGAACCCAATTTTTTTTGAACGTATACCGGCAAGCTCATTTTCTGACATCCCTGCAGTGTCTAACCCATCTATGAATATTGAACCGGAAGTTGGTCTTGCTAAAGTTCCCATCACATGGAGCAATGTTGATTTTCCGCTTCCTGAAGCTCCAACGATACCTAACAATTCTCCTTGTTGTACGTTCAGAGAGATTCCTGCTAATGCACGGACGGGTGGTGGTCCTGGATATTCCTTTACAACATTTTGTAGCATTAATGCATTTTGCTCACACGAGGCTATGCCATTTTCTGCGTTCACTTTGGAACTACTACTTGCATTCCAACGTTAAGATTGGAACCAGTTATTTCAACCCAGTTATCAGCGTATACACCTACTTCTACAGGGACCAAATAATTTTCAGATTCACCAATTATCTCCAATGCATATCCTCCTCCAAGGAGTGATAAGAGAGCTGTTGTTGGTACGGAAAGAACATTTTTGGCGATATCCTTAGTTATCTGTACTGTAACTGGGGCACCAGTCCATCGGTGGTAGCTCGTTGTTCCATCAAGGGCTACGGTCACTTCAAGGTATGGTTCTTGCGCCTGGCTTGTTGTATTAACAACTGCTATCGAGCCAATTTCAGTAACTTTTCCTGTAATGATTTCGTCATCAGGGAGTTCAATTTCCACTGGTGTTCCTATTTTGATTAAATCCTGATCAACGACATCGATCGTCGTTGAAACTGTTTGAAGTGATGTACTTGACTGTGTAATTACCCCATCTTCTTCAATTTTATCTGTGACTTGTGCAATTGCTGTTACCGAAATAATGGGGGTTGCATTATTTATCGTGTCACCCAGCTGAGGATAATTATCATTGCTTTCAATTACTATAGGGCCAGGCATAAAAACGACTTCACCGAAAGCAATTTCCCCTGTGGATTGTAGCCCTAAACTTTCCTGCATCCTTTTAATAGCGTTACTTGTACCTGAATCAAATGTTTCATCAATTACGATTTCATTACTTGGGTCGAATCCCAAAATTTTCAGGTTGATTTCAAGTTGATGGATATCCAAACCTGGACCACTCTGGTTGGATAAATCACGCCAGGCCGGCAGTGGTCCATACATCAATATGCTGGCTACCGGACCATCTTTTAGGTTTGCTTGTTGTTCATGGGCAGTCTTTAAAGATGCTTGGGCATTCTGAATTGCTGCATTAGCTTGAGCGAGAGCAGAGGCTGTTGGGGGATCGTCGAGTTCAGATCGTTTGGCTTTAGCAGATTCTAGAGATTGCAATGCTTGAGCGAGAGCAGAGGCTGTTGGGGGATCGTCGAGTTCAGATCGTTTGGCTTTAGCAGATTCTAGAGACTGCAATGCTTGAGCAAGATCAGAGGCTGTTGGGATTTCATCTAGATCTGTTCGTTTAGCTTTAGCAGAATTCAGATTACTTTCTGCCGATGTTTTTGCGGTTTTGGCAGATGTGTAATTAGTGTTAGAGGTTAAGAGATTATTTATTATCGTTCGCTGGGCAGGGAGCTCGATAAGATTTTTTTCAAGCTTAGTTATCGCTGTATTTGATAGAGGGATACCATTTGCTAGACAAGCTAGTTCTGTTGCTGAGGAAAAAATAGCGCAATAAGCATCTTTAGCTAAACGTAACGTATTCCATGTGGTAGTGACTTGACCTGTTGCACTGGAAACACTTGCTTCTGCCTGAGCGACAGCGGCATCTGCGGAAGCGATGACAGCAGCACTAGCAGGTGTTGTGAGTTGGTCATATGCGAGTTCTGCCTGAGCGACAGCGGCATCTGCGGAAGCGATGACAGCAGCGGTTGCAGGTGTTGTGAGTTGGTCATATGCGAGTTCTGCCTGAGCGACAGCGGCATCTGCGGAAGCGATGACAGCAGCACTAGCAGGTGTTGTGAGTTGGTCATATGCGAGTTCTGCCTGAGCGACAGCAGCTTCAGCACTGGCGATTTGCTGCTTGCTGGTAAGTATTTCTAACTCTGTTACCGAATGATATATTCGGAAGATAATTGCACCTCTTTCGAGAAGGTCTCCACTTTTTGGCAGCCAGGTTACAACGCCGTTAACGTTTGTAGGAATGTTGATTGTTTTTTCGTATTTGAGCGTTCCATTTAGCTCCTCACGTGTTATCAAGTCTCTGCGCTCAAGAGTTGCTATCGCGGTCTCAATAGTTGAGGATGTGTTTTCATTATCATCTCGATTAGAAATGAGTCCTAGCTCAAGTACATTTTCAAGTACTAAAAGAACGATAATAGCTGCCAGAATTACTATTGCTGTTGCAGTTTTTTTCATTACCCCCCGCCTTCACCATCGGTAAATGTACTTTGGCATTTCGCAATTATTGCTTGTACCTTGGAATCAGTCAGATCGACTTCTGCCAGCATTGTTCTAACACCATTAGTGCCATCGTTAAAATCTGGGTCAGGTACATCTAGGCCTTCTTCGCGAAGACACCCTGCAAATTGTAAAAGATTATCTTGAAATTCAACCAGTTCCTCTTCACTTGGTTGTTGCACGAAGGTTGCTCCTTCTAGTAGGGGCACACATTTTTGAAGTGACTGTTGTGTTTTTCTGCTTTGAAAATCAAAATTAGGATCTGCAATGAGATTGTCACGTATAGCTTCGACGTTTACTGAGCCGTCTGCGTTTAATTCTGGATCAGGGAGTTCGAAACCTTCGTCACGCATACATTCTGTAAAATCCGTGGCGATTTCCTCATCTGTTTTGTTTGGTTTCTCTGCGGGTGCATTGTCATCATTTGCAGTAACTGTTTCTGTTGTGTTTTCTTCGACGCTATTATTACTTTGTGCTTCTGCTTGTGCCGCAGTTTTGTCTGATTCTCGAATTTGAGCTACTCCACTTGTTTTTGTTTCGCTTGCTCCACAAGAGGTGGTAAATAAAATTGCGAACATAAGGGAAAAACAAAGAAGATACTTTTTCATGGAAGTTTTTCCTTAAGACTTTGCATAGGATTGGAACACTATATCGGAAACTTTTAAGAGTTTTCTAAGAAAAGTTTAAAAGTTTCCTAAGAAACTCTTAAACTGAAATCCCTTGCTATAAGTATTTTTGAACCTAAAAAAAGAGTGCCAACGTACGGAAATACGTGGTTACGCACTGGGTCCGATTGCTTCCTCGAGTCGTTTTTTAAGATCGCTTTTTGGCCGAAATCCAACGATTCTACTTTTTAGATCTCCACCATCGAAGATCATAAGTGTTGGTATACTGCGGATTTCGAATTCTGTAGGGATAGTTGGATTCTCATCAGTATTCATTTTGTAGAAATTAACTTTTCCTGCGTATTCTTCACCGAGCTCTTCGACTATAGGTGCTACCATTCTGCATGGGCCACACCAAGGTGCCCAAAAATCTACCAGCACTGGTGTTTCACTTTTTAATACAGCACTTTCCCATGTGTCGTCTGTTACCTCGGGTGTTTCAGCCATTATCTATCTCCTATAAAAACCTGTATCGATAGTACAGTACATTTTACTTTCACGACTACTCTTTTATTGGTAAAAATATGAGTTATATGTAATTGTATCCTCCTACCATGCCTGATTATTCAAAAGATGAAATTATTCAACGAGTGAGTGAACTTGCAAGTGACCAATTTGGTGGGACTCTTGCAACTATTCACGCGGATGACGGTACGCCTTACCCCGCATTCGTATTTTTTCATTTTACTGAAGATGCTCGAGTTCTTTTTGGGTGCAGACCTATGAGTCAACATTCAATGGATGTTCAGGCCACACCTCAAGTATCATTCTTAATCGATAATCGAAATATTTTACATAGATCTGTAGATGTCACACCTATTCCGGAGTCTGCTTGGCATATCGATAATAGTATCGTTTTTTCACAAGAGGGTAGTGGCTTTGATCGCGTTGTAATTGAGGGTACGGTAGTTCTTGTAGAGAGTTCTAGTGATTCTTATGCTGATGACTTAAGCGCACTTTCCGCGAAGAATTGGCTTGCAGGCTCCTTTGCTCGACAAGGTGGATTGTATTGCATTAATCCGCGTAGGTTGACACTTGTTGAGGCTCTAGATTCGGATAAACATACGGTTGATTTTTAGGTTTTTAAATTGCTGTGTTTTCTTTTTTTGCCGCTCTTACTATGAGATAACCACTGGTTGCCAGATATAAGCCGCTTATGATGAAGCTAGAGGGCGTGTTGATTAACACGTATGTACTAGCTGAGACGTTTTCCAGTAATAATATTCTTGCGATTGCGGTAAGCAAATTAATAGCTATAAACGTAACGGTAAGAGATACAAAAATTCTGTGCATTACAGGGAGAGTATTGCGTACGAGAGGTAGGGCTTCTCTTGCGATGAGTCCTACGAGCGGTTTTCTCACAATGATGCTGGTTGTGAAAATGATGACATGCATGAGATCAGTTGTGATGCTCTCAGAAACGTAAGCTTTTGCATTATTCATTAACATGCCTACCACTGCTGAAATTGTGACAATGGCAAAACCCATAACAGTAAGCATTTTTATGACGCCATTTTGTTTGTTGAAGTAGAAAGCAATTGCTGTAGCAATAAACGAGCCAAGGATCGCAATCCATTCTGATGTTTGCCAATTCAGAATTACGAATATGGCCATTGGAATTGCAGGCAGGAGAATTTTGAAATCTGCTTCTTCCCAGAACCAATGGAGCGTTTCTTTAGGGTTCCGCAAGTTTGGGAATTTTATCTCTGCGGCTTTTGGGGAAGGCTTTTGCATATATCCAGCATACTGTATCCCCAGAAATACTTTGTTGGCGTTATTATTTGCTTAACTAGAGGTTTTCATGCCAGCTCTTGATGGAATGCGTGTGTTAGACATGACTCAATACGAGGCTGGGACTTCTTGCACACAATTGCTTGCTTGGCTAGGCGCAGATGTTATAAAGATTGAACCTCCGGGAAGAGGTGATCCGGGAAGAGGTGTCGCAGGCGAGGGTACTGTTTCTCAGTATTTCCTGAATTACAACAGCAATAAACGTAGTTTAGTAATCGATCTTTCAAAGCCAGATGGTCTTGAACTTTTATTGAAAATGGTTCCGTTAGCTGATGTATTTGTTGAGAATTATGGCCCTGGTGTTGTTGAAAAGCTGGGGGTAGATTATCCCGCATTATCTCAAATTAACTCGGGTATTATTTACGGTCGGATCAAGGGTTTTGGCTTGAGTGGGCCTTATTCTCAATATCGTGCCTATGATTGGGTTGCACAGGCATCAGCCGGGGCATTTTCTGTAACTGGCGAACGTGATGGACCTCCAATGACACCTGCGCCGACCATTGGTGATTCAGGTTCAGGGGCGCAAATGGCACTTTCTATAACTGCTGCATATGTTCAGAGGCAGCAAACAGGTGAGGGGCAGTTGATTGAACTTTCTATGCAGGAAGCGGTCACCTTATTTATGCGTACTGCAGGTTTACGTACGTGGGGAACAGAAGGCGCAAAACGTAATGGTAATCGTCGTGGCCCGCCGACAGATGTTTATCCATGTAAACCCGGTGGAGCAAACGATCATATATTCATTATGGTCGTGACTGATAAGCAGTGGGACGCACTTTGTACAGCAATTGAGGAGCCTGAAATGTTACATGATGAGCGTTTCAAAGATTGGCGTGCCCGGTTAGATAATGTTGAAGACCTTTACGAAATAATTGCTACGTGGACGCGTACCAGAAGTAAATATGATGCGATGCACCATCTGGCATCTTTTGGTGTCCCGTGCTCTGCTACGCTTGATACGATGGAGCTTTTTACTGATCCTCATCTTAAAGAACGTGGTTTGATAAAAACTCTTCAACATCCTGAGGCGGGTGATGTTCAGGTGATGGGAATGCCAGCAAGACTGTCGGGTTCTGAAGTTCCCTTAACTCCTGCGCCTTTACATGGTGAGCACACGGATGAGATTCTTCGTTCGTTGCTGCAAATAGATGATGCAGAGCTCGATAAGCTGCGACAGGATGGCATAATTTCTTAGAAGTTCTTTTTAAAGTACTTCGGTTTCGCTATCTGCTTTTGTTAGAGCTATGTGGGTCATAGGTGAGCCAGAATCTCCTGAACCATGCCAATGGACCTCATTCGCTGGTATTACAACAGTATCGCCAACGCTAATAAGTTCTGTTTTTCCATTTGCACCAACTTCACCTATTCCTGCTAGACAGTAAAGGATCTGATCACCTGAATGGGTGTGTAATTTCGTTTTTGCCCCAGCGGCGAACTGGACAATAGAAAAATTAAAATCTTCGCCTTCTGTCGTTTGTGCGTTCGCTATTTGTCGTCGCCATACATCACCGCCTTCAAAGATTGGCATCTTTGTGATGTTATCGGTTGCTCCATCAGATGATTTTATTATTTCCAATTTAATATCCTTTATGCGTATCCAATTATGAAAAGGGGTTAGGCTCCTCAATCCAAACAGCCTCATTAGTAATGAGTGATGCTATGTCTTTCTGCGAGTAGCCTAACTCTGAAAGAATTGTCTTTGTTTGTTCACCTGCGAGGGGGGTGGAGGTTTTAGTTGCGTTTCCGCCACTAAATTGTATTGGATCGTTGTGCCTAAAATGCTCTCCATAGTTTTGTCCTTTGACTTCAATAATTAGATTGTTTTCTCGAACATGTTGGTTGTCTGTCCAGAATTCACCCTCGGTCTGATTATCTGCTTCTACACAACCAATTCCTTCTGTGGCAAGTAATTTTTCCCATTCGGAGGCTTTTCTTTCACGGAAAAGGGCCTCTAGAATTTGTACAAGTTCCCTCTCATTTAGTTTTCGGTTTTCCTGCGTTGAAAATTTTTTATTTGCGAGAAGTTTTTTTGAATCAGTTAATTCACAAAATCTATTCCATTCACTGTCCTGTACCAGACCAAGAAAAACCCAGCCTTGGGACGTTTTATAAAGCCGATATGTTGCTCCAAGGCCGTATAAGTTTTCATCTAGGTCCGGGCGCTCAGGTTTTCCTGGATATGAAATAAAGTCGTCTGCGTTAGCCCAAGCATTGGCACCAAACATGTCAACGAAAATTTGTTGCCCAATATTTTTTCGATTTCGAGCAGTAATACCAAGTAAAGCAGCCGTTGCCACTACAGCAGAAGTATTTGGATCTGGATTCAGTTCATTTGCTCGAAACAAACGTCGAGACATATCTTTAATTTCTTCTAAATTTGCACATGGTTTTGGTCTACCATTTCCCATTTGCCAAACTGCGCCACCGATACCGGCCCCGGGAATCGGATGTGTTGAAGGGCGGTGTGCTCCGGGTCCATCAGGACCATAACCATTGACGGATACGTACACTAATTGCGGCTGAATTGCTGACAATTCCTCGTAACCAATTCCCAGCCTCTCAGGTACACCAGGGCGATAATTGTGGATTAAAATGTCCGTTTTTTCGATAAGTTTATGTAGTATTTTTTGTCCCTCAGAGCTTTTAAGGTCTATTGAAATACTTTCCTTACCAGCGTTGACACGACCTGCACCTAACCCGCCAAGCCCCATTCTGCGAAAAGGATCACCGCCTATTAGTTCAACTTTTATAACGCGTGCTCCGAGATCCGCTAATATTGCCGCTCCTAGGGGTGCCGCAATGACTGTTGCAAGTTCAATTACGGTTAGACCTTGTAGGGGTCCGTTTCTTTTTTGTCGATTGGTTACCTTGTTTTCACGCGGTCGTTTTTCTTTAAGTACAGTTTGTATTGTCTCGTTATGTTCACCTATTGTAGGCTCTTTTTGACCAACCATCCCCGGAGTTTTCGTTAGTTTTGCAAGTAGGCCGATCTCTTTTATCGAACCAAGCTTAGGGTGTGTTTTTTTGAGTACGTGTTTGTTGGCAATAATGTCTGGGTTATCCAAAGCCTCTTGTGTGGAGGTATAAGGGGTCGCTGCTATGCCTCCATGATCAATAAAAATTTCCATCCATTCCGCACGTGTTTTTTCTTGCATACGAAGTAGAATTTTGTCTCTCAATTCCTCTCTTGCTTCGTTAGTCCACTCTCCCTGTAATCCTGCATAACGAGGATCAGCATAAATATCAGTAAGACCAATTGCTGCAATAAAATTATCAAAGAGATGCGCAAGAAGATTTCCCATTTGTATCCAATAACCATCTTTTGTTTGTACAGGGTGGTAATTAAGCGTGGGCAACATTCCGGAATTTAGGCGAGCATAATGAGGATCTGCTGCGAATTCTTCAGGGAAACGTCGTTCTAGTTGAGTTCTGAGTAAGGAAACTAGGTCATAGAGCATTAATCCTTGCAAAATACTTGTTTCCACTAATTGGCCTGTTCCTGTTTCTTCCCGTGCATGCAATGCAGCTAAAATCCCCGAAATAGCTAATTGCGAGCATGCGTGTGAACCGACTTGGACGGCTGGATATCCTGGACCATCTCGATCGGCAATTTCTGCAAAACGAAGCATTCGTCCTGATTTTGCTGCTACAACACCTTCATAATTTGAGTAGTTTGCATATTCTCCAGTATTCCCAAACCCTGTTATTGAGCAGTAGATCAACTCTGGGTTATTAGCGGCTAAGTCGTTATAAGAAAGACCCATTTTCTTGACAGTTTCTGGCCTTTCATTGCAAATAAAGATGTCTGCAGTTTCAACAAGTTTTAAAAGTTTTTGTTTGCCATCGTCGGTTTGTAAATCAAGGCTTATACTTTGTTTTCCGCGCAGCCAAATTGGTGAATTGGGAAGATTTCTCCAAGGGTCTCCTGTTGGTCTTTCTACCTTTATTACTTCTGCACCAAAATCAGCTAGAACCGTCGTCGTTATTCCGCCTACAGGACCTTCGCTCACGTCGATTACTCTTAGTTTATCCAGTACCGTTCCCATTTTTCCCCTCGTCTGAAAATTTGCTAAGGCTATTAGGACTTTCTAACCTTCTTTTTTATACACGAATCGCTTCACCTATAGAGTTTTCATTTTCGATGAGAGAAACAATAGTTGCCGCAGTGCTTTCTGCATTTTCCGGTTTAGTTCCTGTAACTAGGTTAATCCTTATCTTGTCTATTTCAGCTGGTACACTACATGCTTCTTTGAAAGCCTGAGCAGCTATGTCGCTAGGATGTTGTTCATCTGATGCTTCTGATAACACATTAATTATTGTCCCTGAACCGCGACGTTTCATGTACTGCAATGCTTGTTGCGTGCTCCCGAGTGCTCCAGTCATGTCAGCAGATTTACTATCGAAGATTTCCTTAAACGCTTTTTCGAGCCATTCGTCAATATTGCTTTCTATATTGATTTGCTCGACTTGGTTGCAAACAATATCAATTCCTCCAAAAACCCTATCAGAGACGTTAAAGAGATGTTGTAAGGAATCTATTTTGTTTGGATCACAGTGGAAAAAAGTTGCACTGCCGGCTCCTGCACTCAATGCTTGTCGGGAACCCTGCATGATCTGGACTGTTTCCATGCCGCTTGGTGTGTCTATGTCGGCAGCAACGATAGAAGCACCTTTTGCTGCAAGCGCTAGAGCTATTGTTCGTCCTATTTCTGAGCCTGCACCAAATACAATGGCGACTTTTCCTTGGATTTCCATAATAACTCCTCCAGTGGATTCTAATTGATTTTGAATGCTTAAGAAATTACTCTTTCAATAGTGGATGCCCTATACTTCATCTACCCTACATTTAGTAATTATTTGGAGAAAAGAATGGCAAGTGCAGCTGAAGTAAAAACTGGTCACAACGTAGAAGGTACGGTTGTTGAAAGAGTTAACAATATGCGTGAGGCGATTGAAGCCGGAGCTGATGAGGCTCAACAACTCCGGCATTTACCGTCTTGGCTTACTGACCAAATGATAAAAGAGAACATTTTCCTTTTTGCATGTCCACCTGAATACGGTGGTGAGGACGCAACTGTCCAAGAAACGATAGACGTACTTGAGGCGGTGGCTGCTATTGATGGATCAGTTGGCTGGAATGTGATGATTGGTTCTGAAATCAATGCAATGGCTGCAGGTGGTTTACCTGAAGAACGAGTGAAAGAAGTTTTTCTTGATAATCCGGGTGTGATCATGTGTGGAGGTGGAGGACCGGGAACGAGTGCTACTCCACATGCTAAAAAAGTGGACGGGGGATATAAGGTTTGGGCGGAAACTTCTTTTATGAGCGGTTGTCATAATTCTACCTGGGCTTTTCAGAATGCTCCTCTTGTTAACGATGAGGGCGAACCTATTCTTGATGAGAATGGAATGCCTTCTATGCATATGTGGTTTATTAATAAGGAAGAGTTTGAAATTCAAGACACTTGGAATATGGCTAGTTTACGGGGCTCTGGGAGCCATCATGTTAAGAGTGATGGTGCGTTTGTACCCGACAGGCATGAGCCTGTACAGCTTATGTTACCTGCGCGTCATCCTAACCCAGTGTATCGAATTCCGGTCTCGATGCGACTTTCATACAACAAGGTTGGAACTGCATTAGGTGTAGCCCGAGGAGCGATCGATTCTTTCATTGAGCTTGCACAAAATAAGACGCCTCTGATGTCTGCTTCAACCCTGAAGGATAAGCCTTTGGCACAGTATCGACTCGGTGAAGCTGAAGCTACTGTGCGTGCTTGTCGTGCCTATGTAATGGAGACAATGACAGCTATTACAGATGAATTGACGTGGTCCCTTGATGGGCCAGAACAGCCTTCATGGGAAACAACTCAGAATGCTCGACTTGCTTGTACACATGGTGCACAAGCAAGTTTAAGGGCTGTTGATCTGATTCATAACACTTCGGGGACAAGTGGTCTTCGAATGGATAATCCCCTTGAGCGTAAACTTCGTGACGCTCATGGTTGTGCCGCGCATCGTTGGGTGTCTCCTGCCTTGTATGAGGAATTAGGAGCGACTCTTTTCGGAGCGGAGCCAGGGATGGGATTGTTATAGATTGGTTACTGGCCAGTAGGTCATATTAATAAAGGCGGGTTTACCCGCCTTTATTAATTACTAGGTAAGATTCCAGTTTTCGTCATCCGCCTGCTTATTTCTGTTCTTGCCAAACCAATTGCCGGTTCGTTTTGTGCCTGTATTGCGTAGTTGATATCGTGTAGTGGCGCTGTCCAGTAGAAGAACTCCACTCTTTCCTCAAATTTTTCCCCTATCGGTCGCTTATAGAAACGCAGTATATCGTCTATACCTTTCCATCCTACTGCAGCAAAAATTGAGGAAAAATCTTGAGCGATATCACCGATTCTTGCTTTTGACAGGCCAGTAAGGCCAACCAGTTGCTCGTTTTCCGCGTGTAGATGATGAAATTTTAAATTACCGTGTATTAGAGAGGGGTTCTCTGGATCGAATAATGTAGCTGCTTTTCTTAGTGCATAGCCTGCTGCAAAACGCATTGGTACAGGTAAACGTGAAAAAGTTTCCTTATTGGTTATATCGACAGTTACCTTGAGATCTTGTGTTTGCGTAGGTTGGCTACTTTCTGCTATATGAAAGCTTGTAAGGATTTCTCCTATTTGTTGGGCAATACTCGTTCCGTGTGCTCCAAAAAGAAGACTCGGATTCAGTGCGGTTCCGTGAATAATTGGATAGCTAGAACAGAGAAGTGATGACGATTTCTTGACAATGACTGAGCGTGGGATCTTAACTGGTAATTTATCTGCAAGCTTGTCTGCAATCTGTTTTTCATTTTCAAGTAGCGGTGCTACCTCTTTGGTCCTTGCAAATTTAAAAACGTGTTCAGAAGTCGCAAATGTCCAGGTAGTTTGTCCACCTAGGGAGTACAGGTCTTCTGTTGAAAAGTTCGGCAAGCTTGATTTAATTGCAGTCTTTGCTTCGCTAAGTTCCATATTTTTCGTTTTCACGATACCGTCTATGTTCGTTATATGTTCGAATAGTGATGTGGAAAATCAAGTATCTAAACAGGCGATGATTATAGGGGTTACAGGAGGCATAGCTTCGGGGAAAAGTAGTTTATGCAAATATTTAAATGAAAAGTACGATGTTGTTCACTTTGATGCAGATAAGGAAATCCATGCTTTATATGAGCCGGGGACAGAAGGATATAAGCAGGTTGTAAAAAGTTTTGGCAGTGAAATTCTAAACGATGATAAAAGCATAAATCGAAAAATTTTGGGAGAAAAAGTATTTGGAAAGCCTGAAAGGATGGAAGCCTTGCGTGCTGCCATAGGCGATATTCCTACACATTTCAAAAATCTTCTAATTAACAAATACCGGAAATATCCTGAGGGAAAAGTTGTTATTTTCGAGGCAGTCAATCTTTTCGAATCAGATTATATGAGATATATAGATGCAGGTTGGCTGGTAGTTACAAAGTCAGATAGCGCGATCAAAAGGCTAGCTAAGCGTAATCAATTATCTGTGAGCGATGCGAAAATTCGCTTAGGTGATGCACGTGATTGGAGAAAAAGCGAGGTAGATGCTGATTATCTTTTTCATAACAACTCTACCCTAGATGCATTCTTTACTAGTGTTGATATGGTTTTTACAAAAACACTTCAAGCCTATGAGGACGGTACTGTCTCAATACCCCGATGGGTACAAAATCATAGTGCATGATCCTTTAGCTTCCGCGCTGCAGATGATAGCTCTGCAAAATTATCTCCAGTTGTCTCAAAATTATCTGCCATAACCTTCCATTGGCCATTAGAGATAATCGTGACTTGTATCTGTGCTTCATTAGGAGAAAGGACTATCTGCCATCCGGATCTTTCGAGAGCAGATAGTGCTAATTCGAAAGACTGTCCTTTTCCTTTGACGTATGCCTTGTTTAGACTTTTTGCATCTGGATCAAAAGTGCGTTTGGAGTTATTGAATTTTGTTTTCTCGCCACTGAATGCTTTTGCAATACTGTTATTAGCTATTAAATCTTCAGGTGAACCATTTTCAACTTCATGATTTTCATTTATTAGCCAAATCCTATCGGATGTTCTTAATGAGATATCAAGATCATGAGTTGCAGCTATAACTGTGATGTTACGTTTGTATGCAAGATCTCTTAAAAGGACTGCAAGTTCTATTTTTCCTGGAGCGTCTAGAAACGATGATGGTTCATCGAGAAGCATTAGTTCTGGTTCCTGTGCTAGTGCCCTTGCAATTATAAGGCGTTGCCTTTCGCCATCGCTAAGTTGATTAATTTCGCGATTTGCAAGGTGTGTAGCATCGACATCTTCAAGACATTGTTTCACTTTTTCGTGATCCGTAGGTGTTAATTTTCCAACCCATCCAGTGTGAGGATATCGTCCAAATTCGACAATGTCGTACCCACGCATAGCCCCGATCTGTAACCTTTCGGTCAGAACTACTGCGATTTTTTTTGCCTTTTCTCGATTGCCAAAATTGCTTAGTGGCTGTCTATTTAAAAGAATTGAGCCATTGAGTTCTTTTTGCATCCCCGCTAGTGTTCGCAAGAACGTTGATTTGCCACTTCCATTTTTTCCTAAAAGGCAGATGAATTCGCCTCTTTTTGTGGTGAGGTTGATTTTTGATAGGACAATATTGCTTTTTCTTCGGTATTTATAGCCGATTTCTAGCTCGTTAATTTCAAGGAAATTATCTACGGTGTTCATCATTTTAACCAGTGAATGCACCTAATCTGCTTCGTATGAGCACGATGACAACAACTGGTGCACCTAAGAGAGAAGTCACAGCATTTAATGGTAAGACAGAATTGTTGCCGGGTAGTTGTGCTACCAATTCAGCTATCATCGCGATGATTGCTCCGCTGAGAATGACTGCAGGAACTAGAATGCGGTGATCAGAAGTTTTAAATAATGATCTTGCTATATGTGGTGTTGCAACCCCGATAAATGCTATGGGTCCACAGAAAGCAGTTACGATGCCAGCGAGTAAAGAGCTTCCCGTCAAGGTTATTATCCTAAGGGTGCGTATGTTTATTCCGAGTGATTTAGCATAATCTTCTCCAAGTAAAAGTGCGTTTAGTGGTTTCACAATACTTCCCGCTATTAAAAAACCCAGTAATGAAACAGGTGCTAATATTCGCAGTTCGTCCCATGTGACGGAACGGAATGATCCAAAGCCCCACACTACAAAACGCGATAATTGTTGTGGTTCTGACCAGGCGACTAGAAGCATTACGATTGCGGAGACCAAATAACCTACCATCAGTCCAACAATTAGGATGGTAACTGCACTTCGTACCCTTTCAGCAATTAGAAGAACAATGAATAACACAACAGTTGAGCCGATAATTGCTGCGATTGCCAAGCTTAGATTTTCAAATAAACCTAATCCTGCTCCAAAAACTGCCCCTGCAGAACCTACTGCAAGTACGATTAGAGCGACTCCAAGACTTGCCCCGGAGCTAATTCCAAGTACAAACGGGTCCGCTAAAGGATTTCTAAATAGTGTTTGCATTTGTAATCCTGCAAGGCCTATACCGGCACCTGCTACTAGTGCTGTGAAGGTACGAGGTACTCTGATATCTATGACAATTGTTTGCCAGGAGGTGTTTGTGGTTGAAGAACCGGTACTAATTTTCCATATCTCATTAAGGGGGATATTAACTGACCCTAAAGTCAGGCCCAAAATTGCAAGAACAACAACCCCGATTATCAAAGCAAAAAACAAAGTGAACTGATGTTTGCGAGTAGGTTTTAATCGGGGAGCACTTGCTTGCATTAATTATCTCCGGAAATTCCGATTTAGCTTATTTTTAGCGTTCAGGTATTTGTTGATACCATTCAAAAGTATGATTTTTTGAAAGTTCAGGGTGGAAAATTTTTAACAAATCAGCTAGGACTAAATCTGGTCTAGTTACTCCTCGTTCAAAGTATTCAAAACCGCCATTTTTGTTTGCAATACGTGAATAGTTCCAAACTTGACCAGTTTTAAAGGATTTAAATTCTGCAAAGCGAGCATCCTCCGATTTTGCGGAGTCTAATGTAGGCCAGTAGAGGCTGCAATTGACCCATATATCTGCCTTCCCCCCGACTTCGATGGCTGTTTCTAAATCTGTTTCAAGGGAACCCGTATTGTTATTTGCTTCCCACACATATCTACCGCCAGCATCTCTAATTAAGAAAGCAACGTACGATGACCCTCCAGCTGCGTAGAAAATATCCCCATATAGAAGACCAGTAGTAATTGTGGGTTTTTCTTGTTCTGGTATGTTACCTGTTTGCGCTTTGATGTCGTTATATTGCTTTTCAATTTTGGCAAAGTTTTCTTCAGCGATACCTTCTTTATTTAAAAGAGCTGCCACTATCTTTGGCCATTCAGCCCTTGCTAATGGCGTTTTTTCTAACCAATCAGGATAGTCGACGACAGTAATCCCAGCGTCTCTTATCGCTGGATATGCAGGATCCTCGAAACCGCCGCTAAGGAGAACTTTTGGGTTAGATGCGATAACAGTCTCTATATCAATTTCATAATTTTCAGCAAAACTCTCGATCTTACCCTCGTTTATCCGCTTGACAATTGGAGGTGATACAACCAAGGAGGTTTGTGCGTGTCCGGTGAGTACTTCAACGCGTTCTACATCTACCAAAGCTGGGATTTGTGCTGTACTGGATGTGAAGATGGTTTTGACAGGTATTTGTATGATTTCGGCATTTGCTAATAACCCCGTAAGCAGAGGTTTTGGTGCTCCACATTGCACCAGGACATAAACGGATTTTGTGCCTTCAGGAATTCTTATGACTTTGAAGTAGTTATGGTATTCAATGCTAAAATTTTGTGCATGGTTAATAGATGCCTTTTCGGGGAAGTAGTCTATGCCTTCTTGAAAATTTTCAATGCAAGTAGTTCCTAGATTTGTATTAAGTAGTACCTCGTCATTTGAATTACAGGCTAGTTGTAGTGTGCTAGTTAGCAGTATTGCTGCGGCAAATAAGAAAGTATTACGCAAATTAAAAGTAAACATTTTCCCCTTCCATCACGAAGAGGTAGTGAGTGTATTTTTAAAATATCACTTTTATTGCGCTGAGCTCCGATATTCGGAAAACACCACACCTTTTGCGCGAAGGCACTGATATTGTTCTGAAAGAGCGGTTTTCTGGCTTACATAAAAAAATATGCATTACAGTTGCGCGACAGCGTCGGAATCTCGCCGACTTCCCCGTTTAACTTTCTGGTTGTACCGTACGGTACAGGCTCACTAAATTCAACAATTCTGTAATTTTAAGTACACTATGTAAGAGGTTAGATATGTCACGAGAGCTTAATATATCAATAACATACTGCGTTACCTGAAATTATACTGCGCGTGCCGCGTGGACGGCACAAGAATTATTGCTCAAGTTTGCAGATTTTACTGCTGCTCTTTCGCTTATTCCTGGTGATGGTGGTGCCTTTGAAGTTGAAGTTAATAACGAGATTGTTTATTCCAAGCATAAAGAAGGTCGATACCCTGAGGTCGATGAACTTAGTGATCTCATAGCAGATAAAATTACTTAATTATCAAACTAGGTGCTGACTTTTTCTACCCAGTTGCGCAGGGCTTCTTTAGCCTCTGGCCATAGCAGGATTCCATGATCACCACCTGAAACAATTGTTGAGTCCGCATGTTTAATAGCATCTACTAATTCCAATCCATGTTCTATGGGAACGACGCTATCTGCATCACCATGGATAATAATCGTTGGTACCAGTGGTAAATCCTGTAGATTTTCACGTGTATCAAAACTTGAGTGAGCAGCCCAGTTGCATACTTCTCCTGCCGCAGCTGCGCGAACGATTGATTCATCTGCATTTGCAATGGCCTCGCGAGTTTGTTCAGCCATTTCAGCCATAAATTTCTTAAATTGGTCCGGCATATTGTCAGCAACATTTCCAAAAGGTGGAGGATTATAAATTGTTTCGCGTCTTTTCTGATAGCAGGCTTCCATCCCATCGCTTTTCCAGAGTTCGGAATAATGATGGAATGGTCCATACAAAGAAACATCGCGCATATGTGCACTTGTTTCGATAAGCGCTAAGGCTTTGACTCGATGGGGATGTCGTAGAGCTAAAGATTGAGCGATAGTTCCGCCCATGGAGTCCCCGCAAATAATTGCAGTTTCAATTTCGAGATGGTCGAGCAAGGCCACTGCTTCATCGGCAATGTCATCTTGGGAGTAATTCTCCTCTCTCATTTCACTATTACCACAATTGCGTCGGTCATAATCAATTAGTGAAAAATTGGCGAGTGCTTCCGCGATTGGTCGTGGTCCACGCTCGGAAACTGCTTGTGCAGCTCCTCCAAAGCCGCCGTGTATAGAAAGGACAGGTGCACCTGTACCATCAACGGAGTAGGCGATTTTCCAATTATTTAAATTCGTTGAAAGATTATGCTTTGCTGGGCTCACTGTTACTCCGATCTATATATTCTAATTCTTACGTGAGAAACAGTTTATAGCGAACCCTTAAAAAGTAACACGAACGAAACTATATATGCATTCGCTCGTGTTACTTAATTGTCTCAGTTTTAGGTTAGGAGTTGTCTATAAGGCATTCCAGTCAGCTTCTGAGCAAAATTTTGTGAGATTTGTTCCATCATCGTCTACTGCCTTAAATCCATATCTGGTTTGTTTTTTACCAGCTTTTGTGACTCTGTCATAAGTCACTTTTTGAATCGCAGATTCGTCTATAGAGACTTTCGCCCTTTTTTTAACGTTGTAGAATTCTATAGCCATCTTTCCCTCTCCTTTGTTTTTCCAGTATCAAATTTAAGATACTAAAATATATGTATATATAAATATGCTTATACATCTTAACAGATTAATTGTTGTGTTTTAAGGGTGTTAGCCAGTTTTTTTTGATTTTTTCAGGAGATACTGAAATTAAATTAGTAGAAGATATACAGTGATAGAGATTTGTTTTGGATGAAAAATTACCAGCTTAATGGCGACATGAGTTGAATAACAGCGTAAATTCTAGAAATGGATATTGCCGCTCAGATAGTTTTGGTTGTTGTAATCGGTGTTTTTATCGTTGCTGGCTATATGTGGATACAAAATAGAGATGTTCAGAAGCGTGGGCTTTCTGATGAGTTGGAACAGCGCCAGTCTAACGAACCGACCAACGAACAACTTAACTACACAACTGACTTTAATATTCATGCACCAGGTAAAGAGGAAGATGTAAACGAACAATCAGGTGTCGTGGAAGCAATTAAAGAGAAACAAAGTGCTAACCCAATCGTAGAAGCTATCAAAAATAAAAACGCTACTAGTCCAGTTGTAAAAGCAATTAAAGAAAAAAAGGATTTAGATGTTTGATGGCAGTTCTTGGATATGGATACTTGTCCTCTTGGTGTTCATTTTAGGTTTGTTTTATTTCTCTAGACGTTAATTAGACAGGAAAATATATTGCTAAGCATCAATATAAAAAAGCGGTTTACAAACCCATATTCCAAGAGTCTCAGGAACCTTCCAACAGGATTGTTTAGCTCCTGAATATTGCTGATTAGGAAAAACTATCGTTTTTTTTCTTTCTTAGCAGCCCTTTTTTCTTTTAAACTTTTCCCTTTTTTCTTTACATTCTTTCTTTTGTCTTCGCCTTTAGCCATCATAATCTCCGCTTCTTGCTGTTATGAAGTGTAAACCGTATTTTGGCATACGTTGTGTTTTATTTGGGTTGTTCTTTTGATTGAATTCGAGAGTGGTGAACTAATCCTTTGGGGGCCTGGTGTAACTGATGTACAAGTGGATTTAGACACGTAAAACCAATCTGTTAATTACTTCTGAGAAGTGTATAAATGTAACCATAATAGGAGGGTAATTATGTCTGACACTTTGAACTCTATGAGCTGGATTGTTGCTGGAATAGTTACATTAACAATTCTAATTGTAGGTTTTGGTAATGGTTATTATCTGATTTTCAATGAAACAGTTGGGGTATTAGGTGCTGCTGGCTACTTGTTGGCAATATTCCTACACCTTCAAGCCACAAACATACGCCGTGATACGACACCGAAAACTATTCAAGAGCAAGCAGACTTAGAATTGAGCCAAATACTAGGCACTGAAAAAAGTACGGATTTAGACACTTAAAAACTAAGGGAATCTAAATCATGAAAAAGATATCTAGAGATAGCCAAAAGTCAAAAGTCTATGCGTGGGAGTCGTCAAATCTTTGGGATACCGTCCTTGAAAAAACAGGAAAGAAAAAAGGCTATAAGTGGGTACCCGTTACGAAACCGGAATTTAGGCTAACTGAATGCCAATGTCAGGATGTTGTAGAACAAATGGTTAGGTGGTTTTACACCGCAAATATTAATGGCTTGGTATCCCCGAAGGATATTCCAAAAGTTGTTTTCAATAAGAGGGGGCTTGCTTCATACCTTAATCCAAGGGAACAGCTGATAAAGGTGCATCGGAACCATATGAATGTTTATATCTTGGCGCACGAAGTCGCGCACCTTGTAACTGCAGGTTATGAGGTTGGAGGCGCACACGGTAGCTTATTTATGAGGCACTTTATAGAATTGCTTGTTCGATTCGCTAAGTTGAATCTGAAGGAATTGGAAACAAGCACCAAAGAAGCAAGGGTGAAAGTCGCGCCTAGAATGCAATCCAGAAGAGTTAAATACAAAAAGAACCGCAGAAGTGCAGCAGCTTAAAATACAAAGATGAAATATTAGATGAACATGAAACATCTAATCTATATATTCTTAGCCGGATTAATTCTTCTAGTAGTAGGTTGTGGTGGTAGCGGAGGACCGAGTCCAACTCCAGTACCCACTACATCGTTTCCGTCTCTCGACGTCCGGCCTTTTCAGAATCAAGGAGTGGGTATGCAGTTCTGGGGCAGACAATGGATGCCTTCGGCTGACGATCCTATGCGAGCGGAATTTATCGAGTCATTAGATCTTCTAACCGAAATGAATATCAACTACGTTAGCATCGCTTTCAATATACAAATTGGCGAAGGTTGGGGCCCAAATGGAGTAGTCTTTGACCGCAACACAGATGTAACTCTGACGGATGCTCAGGTCTACGACTTGGTTGCACTGCTGAAAGAGCGAGGGTTCATCGTTAATCTCAAGCTAGGTTTCTGGCATCCTGACCCTAAATTTAGTATGGGTGGATACACTCCCAACGATGTGGACCTTTGGTTTACCAATTGGGGCAAAGAGCTTGTGCACTTTGCGACCCTTTCTGAACAGGCTGGAGTAGATGCGTTCGATGTTGCGTACGAGATGGCCAATTTGACCACAGATCAAAAATATACCGCCCAATGGAACACTCTTATAGATGGAGTGGAAGCTGTCTATAACGGTCAGATCACAGCGAACTTCCTGAATCCTGTAGAGGCACAGCAGGCTGTCTTTCTGAACCGGCTCGATACTGTGATGACTAGCATATTTTATAAACACGTTGCCACTGGGAACAACAATCCAACCGTTGACGAACTTATTGAAAGCTGGACGGACACCTCCACAGATCTTGATTCGGTCATCGACTTGAACAGCTGGGGCATCTGGGGAATTGATGACTCAATTATGAACGAGATTGAAGCTATCCACACCATAAGCGGTAAGCCTGTCATGATAGGCGATATGGCGTTCATCAGTTTAGATGGTGCTGCCAGTAACTGGAACTCTAACTCTGGAATAGAAACCAATCCAGCCTCTAACGATGACCAGACCGACCAATATGAAGCCTTCTTCCAGGCAGCGAGTCAGTTGGACCGCTCTTGGTTCAAGGGAGTTCTATTTATGACATGGTTTCCCTTCGATTCCACCAATTCCACGGGTCCTTACGCTGATTGGAGTTATGAGATCGGCCCCCAGGGTAGGACTTTTCGTGGCAAACCAGCAGAACAACTCATCATCGATAAGTTTGCGGGGCGATAAATCTAGTTAGTACAGTTATGGGTTCCTCTTCATTATTTAATGCTCATTAGGTGCTACAACCCTAACGATGATGCTGACCAACCTAGCGATGATTCTGTAATCGCTTTATTAAGAAGATGCTGCTGTTTATCTGCTTGCTTCTTTATGCGCTTCGCGGATTCCTCTGTCGTTTCTTCTTTCTTGTCTCGACTCGGCTTATTCATGTAAAAAGTATAACGTGATTTAGACACTTAAAAACCTTAGGTGTAGCACGTTTTTTAAGAAATTTCCCCATGATGTTTTGAGCAGCGTGTAATGGTTTACGGTTTGATGATTATTCGTGCGCAAAAAGAGGTTTATGGTGGGCGATACTGGATTTGAACCAGTGACCTCTGCGATGTCAACGCAGCGCTCTAACCATCTGAGCTAACCGCCCTCGGGCCAAGATTATCTTATGTGTATGGAAACTGCATCTTTCATCAGTCTATTCTTTATGATTAGCGTGTCTGGAGGTAAGGTGGAGTTAGGAACCAGCCCTAAAGGAGCCAAATGACAGAGTCTATAGAGGCCTCGGTTGATCTTAAAACCCTTGAGCGAGATGAAAGACTTGCTCGGATGCGACATTCTGCTGCTCATGTTCTTGCTGAAGCGATGGTTGGCTTAATTCCCGAGGCTGAGTTGGGATTTGGCCCACCTACAGATGTCGGATTTTATTATGATTTTCGTCTTCCGCGTGCGCTTACCAATGATGATTTATTAGTTTTAGAACGAAATATGAAGCGTTCCATCAAACGTAATCATCATTTTTTGATGGAAAGAATTGAGCGTGACGAAGCATCGACTTACTGGGGAAATCAACCTTTTAAACTGGAGCTCCTTAGTGAATTGGAAGATGAGAACATAACGCAATGCAGTCATTCAGATTTTGTAGATCTTTGTAGAGGGGGACATGTAAATCATACGGGTGAAATTCCACCTTTCAAACTTATTTCAATTGCTGGCGCATATTGGAAAGGTGATGAAAATAACCCCCAGATGCAGCGTGTCTATGGAGCGTTATTTGAAACTCGAGAGGAACTTGAGGAGTGGGAGAAACAACGTGAAGAAGCACAAAGACGTGATCATCGAAAACTTGGTCGTGAGCTTGAATTATTTACCTTTTCCGAAGACATTGGTCAAGGCATACCGTTGTTTCTCCCTAAGGGCGAAGTTATCCGAAATTTAATGGAATCGTTTGTGCGGCAGCAACAAGAGGATGCTGGGTATCAGCATGTTTGGACTGGGCATCTTGTTAAAAAGTCACTTTATGAACGTTCTGGACATATGCAGAATTATGAATCCTCAATGTTTCCACCGCTTGTAGATGGGGAAACGGAATTCTTTCTAAAACCGATGAATTGTCCTTCTCATATGACGCTTTTCAATGCTACTGCACATTCCTATCGGGACTTGCCTTTGCGATTTGCTGAATTTGCTACTTTGTACAGATACGAAAAATCTGGAGAGTTAAGTGGTCTTACCCGTGTGCGATCGCTTACACAGGATGATGCACACATTTTTTGTTTGCCAGAGCAGGTGCAGCAAGAGTTCTCCAATTCTTTAGAATTGATAAAGAACACATTAGAAACTTATGGGTTTAGTGACTATCGCGTGGCACTGTCATTACCGGATAGTGCAGGTAAATATATTGACGCTCCCGAACTTTGGGAAGCAGCTATTCAAGCCCTTAGAAATGCTATGGAAGCCTCCGGACTCGAGTATGTCGAAGAAGAAGGTGAGGCAGCCTTTTATGGTCCAAAAGCAGACTTTATTGCTAAGGATGTGCTCGGACGTGAGTGGCAACTCTCAACTATACAAGTTGATTTTATTCAGCCAGGGAGACTTGGATGTGTTTATGTTGGGGAAGATGGCCAAGATCATACCCCAGTTATGCTACATAGGGCCGTCACTGGTTCGACAGAGCGATTTTTAGGAGTGCTTATAGAGCACTTCAACGGTGCTTTTCCTTTATGGCTGTCTCCGGTTCAAGTGGTGGTCATACCAATTGCTGATCGGCATCATGGTTACGCAAATTCAGTACAGGCGAAATTAAAAAGTGAAGGTTTTAGAGTAGATGTAGATCTCCGTAGTGAACGTATGGGGGCAAAGATAAGGTTAGCTCAACTGCAGAAGATTCCTTATATGCTTATTGTTGGCGACAAAGAAGCTGAAGCTAATTCGGTTTCTTTACGAGTACGTGGCAGTTCGAGTGCAGAGACCCAAGATTTGGGTGAAACACAAATCGATGAGTTACTTACACGATTACTAAACGAAAGAGAGTCGAGGGACATCGGTCCCTGATTCTTACGGACTTTCGTTCGACATAATTATGGTTCCTGAGGCCATGAACATTCCACCCACACCATGGCAAACACTTACTTTAGCATTCTCCACCTGTGCTGGTGCAATCCCTCTCATTTGCCGAACGCTTTCTTGCAGGGCGTACATGCCATACATACCTGAATGCATATAACTTAACCCACCACCATTTGTATTCAATGGAAGTTTTCCACCAGGTGCTGTATTTCGGTCTGCAATGAAAGCACCTGCTTCACCGCGTCCCACAAAACCTAAGTCTTCGAGTCCATAAATTGGTAAGTGCGCAAATGCATCATAGATCATCAAATGATCAACATCACTGTGCGTAATATTTGCTTCAGCAAAAGCTTTTGAACCTGCTACTCTAAATGCTTTGGAAGAAGTAAAATCTTCCATTTGACTAATCATAGGAGTTTCTACGCTTTCTCCAGTTCCAAGAATGTAGACTGGTTTTTGCGGAAAATCCTTTGCTCGGTCAGCTTTTGTTAAAATCAAGGCACCTCCACCATCCGTTACTAGACAACACATCAATAATCTGAAGGGATATGCAATCATTCTTGATTCAAGCACGTCTTCTACCGTGATCGGGTCTTGCATATAGGCTCTGGGATTCATTCCTGCCCATTCCCGTTGAACGACTGCCACACTGGCTAATTGTTCAAGAGTAAGGCCAGTTTCCTTCATCATTCGAAGTACTGGAATTGTGAACATGCTGGGAGGTCCTGCAGGACCGTAAGGTGCCTCAAATTGACCAGGCAGTGTTGCTGGTGCTGCTGCGAAACCTCCACGACCAATTCGCGAACGCCCACTTTCTCCATGAGTGACAAGAGCAACTTCACAAAGTCCTTCATTAATTGCTGCAGCTGCATGCCTAACATGTAACATAAAAGAACAGCCACCAACACCAGTTCCATCAACCCATGTTGGTGTTATACCGAGATAATGTGCTACTGATGCAGGTGAGTCTCCCGCAGTGGCTATGCCATCGATATCTTTTGCTGTAATTCCACAGTCTGCCATTGCGTTCAAAGCAGCATCTGCATGTAACTGGATTTGTGCGAGATTAGGAATTTTACCAAGATCTGTTGTTTCTGCTGCGCCTATAATCGCTACTGATTTCTGTTCCATATTTAATCTCCTGCTGGCTGGAATTTCGGTAAGGAAATTTCGTCTGTTATAGGCTCGAAAGTTACTTCAAGTGGCATATCCAATACGAGAGCTTCGGGAGTTTGTTCACAATTAACTATATTTGTCATCATTCTAGGTCCTTCATCCAATTCCACAATTGCTATTGCATACGGGGCATCAAAACCTGGGGCAGGTCGTTCGTTGATAACGTAGCTATATAGGCGAGCTTGTCCACTGGCAGTAAAGCTCGACACTTCTCTTGTGGAGCAAGAAGGACAAAATGGCCTAGGTGGAAAAATAATTGTACTGCATGCATCACACTTTTGTAATCGGAGTTCTTCTCTCTTTGCACCATCCCAAAAATCTTGAGTTTCAGGTGTTGGTATGGGTATTGGCTTTTTATAGTCTGCCATTTGACCACCTTTCATCTTTCGTTGTTGGCACTTTCGAAACCTTGCTTATCTTACGTGATTCCAATGGAAGCACGTAATTCAGCTTGGCTTTTCGGTCTACATGTCCAAATTCGTTCAGCTACTTGTGATCCTAACACTATTGAACGATTTTCCATTTCTACTGTTAAAGTTCCTCGATATTTTTCGACTAACAATACTTTAAGAATGACTCCTGGTCGTAATCCTTCTGCGTCAAAGAATTTAAGTAATTCCTCATCTTCTTCAAAAACCCGATCAATCTGGATTGCATTTCCTTCAGTGGTTTCTGAAAGTGTTGTCATTGAGAGCGGTTGATTGGCATCTCTTGTTCCTGGTATCGGGTATCCGAAGGGGCTCCTTGTAGGTTTTCCTAATGCTTGATATAGATTAGGCTCCGTAACATCAGAGATACCGTGTTCTAATAGATGTGCTTCTTCGTAGGCTTGCCACCAAGGAATTTTTAAAATTGTGGTAAGCAAACATTCAGCCAATCGGTGGCGGCGTACCATTTGCTCCGCTCTTTTTTTCCCTTCAGTTGTTAATTTTATAGTTTTTCGTTTGTCTAACTGTACTAGGCCATCTCGTTGCAGCCTTTTCAGCATTCCGGCAACTGAAGGTGGTGTGACGGATAGACGGTCTGATAACCGTACTGCAAAAGCCTCGATCCCTTCATCGTGTGTGAGTCGATAAATTGCAGAGAGATAATCGTCACTAGCGGCATTTTCAACTTGTTTAGGCATATTTTATTATCTACTCAGTTAAGCGAACTAACTGTACCAGACTTGCTTTGGTACTGATACCAATCCTTGCACACCATGGATTCCTTCGATAATCTCGTTGTCTAAGGCGCATTCGTCTAGCGGCCTAGGACACCGCCCTCTCAAGGCGGAGATCAGGGGTTCGAATCCCCTATGCGCTACCAAATTTATAAGGACAATGAGTAAGCGTGGTCAATTCTGAACAATCTATTGTTGAGGACTATGAGTTTGCTTGGGTTGCTTGGCAGAAACAACTCAGTCGAATTCATGACGTATTTTTGAAAGGTGAAAAAATTTCCCCTGATCGACTTAAAGGGTTGTTAAATAGGGAATCGCGCGCAAAAAATACATATGATGAAGCAAGAAATCGTCTTCTAGGTATTTCGCCCGACACTGATTTATTTAGAGGAAAAGAAGGGGGAAACCCCTTCAAGGAGTAGTGATTTTTCGCGTTTTAAAGCTTTCAACTCACTCCTCGAATATAATGGTTACTCGGTAGGCGCGTTCGTCTAGTGGCTTAGGACATCGCCCTTTCAAGGCGAAGATCACGGGTTCGAATCCCGTACGCGCTACCATTTCCCCAAGTCTTACACTGGGCAACTTTGGATTACTTGAGAATAGCTCAGGTATTTAGGCAAATTATATTTATTCGGTCACACCTAGGCCACGAAACTCTGGTTTAAACCCGTCTGCTGTTAGTCCAGTTTCCCCACGGTATACAGCAACAAATTTACGTGTTTGTATATACCATTGTCCGTCTATGCGCCTATAGGTATCGTCATAACAGATGCAGTTTTCTGAAGTTCCGCCTTCTCTGTGAAGAAATTCGCCGAGATACCATCTCCCACTTGCGGTATCTCCACTCACATCATCTATTACACCGCTGTAAACCTTCATGAAGACCATATCAATGCTCTTCATAATGTTTGTCCAAACCTCAACCATATTTTCTCGTCCCTTTCGAACTTCTGATGTTGTCCATTCTCCATCAGGTGCCCAAGTCTCCCCCCAAGCTTCAGGATCAAATCGGTTGACAGCATCAACATAACGTTCTGCTACCATTCTTAGCTCTGTATAATCTTCAGCGGTTGGTTTTCCCATTGTGTTCTCCTATATTTTTTTAATAGCTGTTAATTCTGAAATAAAACAACACCGCGTCCAGCTTGTCTGCCAGCTGCCATGTCAGCATATGCTTTATCTGAGTCTTCAATGCTGTAAGTTGTGGTAATAAGTGGATTAAGTTTTAGGCGTCCTTGTTTATATAAATCTATCAAACGCGGGTAGTCCCTTAATGCAGCACCACCTCCGTAGAATGTACCTTGTAGTGTTTTTTCCTGTATAGCAATTAAGCCAGCAGGTAATTCCAAGATTTCTGTGAAGGGGGCGACGCCTACGACAGTACAAATTCCTCCTTGTCGTATTGCCGTGTAAGCCTCCGCCATTGCTCCAGCATTCCCAATGGCTTCAAAGCTGTAATCAACTCCGATACCGTCTGTTAGTTGCAATACTGTAGCCACTGCATCAGCGTTACTACCATCAATTGAATGAGTCGCACCGAATTCCTTTGCGAATTCTGCTTTTTCCCCGACCCGATCAATACAGATAATCGTTCTTGCTCCAGAAATGGCACATCCTTGTATAACGTTCAGTCCCACACCTCCGGCGCCCCATACAGCTACTGTAGCTCCAGGATTAACTTTTGCTTTATTCCATACAGCACCAACTCCTGTAAATACACCACATCCAAGTAGAGCTGCTTCTGGTAATGGGATGTCGTCAGGAATTTTAATTGCACTTCTTTCTTGCACAACGGTATATTCAGTCAAACATCCAACTGAGGCGAATGCTGAAAGATCAGCATCGCCTAAATGAAAGGGTGTTCGAACAATTCCGTTACGCGCAGCGTTTAATGGCATATCTGCACATTGTGAGTATTGCCCTTCAACGCACCATTTGCAGCGTCCACAAAATGCTGTGCATGTCATCACTACGTGGTCTCCGGGTTGTAGACCCTTTACGTCTGGCCCAACCGATTCGACTATTCCAGCACCTTCGTGGCCAAGCACAATTGGCCCTCCAAACATAAGGGATCCTTCTAAAACAGATTGATCTGTATGACAGAGCCCACACGCATGTAGTTGCACTCTTACTTCACCAGGTCCTGGTTCGTCGACTTGGATTGTGTGTACTTCAACGCCTCCTTCGGCGGTCAGTTTCATTGCTGCTTTTGCTTCCATACTTTTCCCCTAAGGTATTTCAAAATGTAAATGCATCATAAACTGTTGCGCGTCATTGTTCATAAAGCGCCAAAAATGATTGCTCAAGTGATTCTATCCAATATATGACTGGTGCGGCTCCTGACCACAAAGGTTGCGGGTATTTTCCCCAAGTTGCAGTTCTTGAAAATAGTAAAAATGCGTCCCAAAGCAAATATCCATCAGAGGCTTGAATGCCAATGTATGGTCCCCATCCTGCAAACCATGGTCCTGCTATAAGCTTCTCATCCCAAAAATGGGTAACTCGATCGTCAGTTAAAAGTAAGCTTGGCCAGGCAGATCTTGAGTCTGAATTTATCACCTTGAACCATATTGTATAAACAACGATGTCTTTTTCAGGATTCTTATTGAGCAATACTTGCACCTCACGGGCGCCTGCTTGGCAAACTGGTCAAGTTGGTGAAAACAAAAGGATTAATCTTGTTTTTCCAAAGTCCTCGTTAAATTTCTCTTTCAAATCTTCTATAGTTTCTAAATCCTTCAGAGTTGTTTCAGGACCTGTTTGCTCTGAAGTTGGTTTTGCAGTTGTAGTTGCAGTTGTAGTTGCAGTTGTAGTTGCAGTTGTAGTTGCAGTTGTAGTTGCAGTTGTAGTGCTGATTTTCGTGCCCTGATTGGTTTCTTTTTCAGAACATGCAACCAAAAGGAAGAAAATCGCTATTATAATCGAGACTGTTACCCAAAGTGGTTTTTGCATGCGCTGTATGTTCTCTCTTCTGATACGATCGATATGACAAGATTATGATAACCGTTCTTTATGGCTCTAACGATTTTGCTATCCGTCGATCTGTTGAAGAAATAATTGGTAGTAATAATTCCCGTGAAACTTTAGATCCACCAACTAAGTTGACTGGCACAGTCTCAATTGATGAAATTATTGGGGCAGCATTTACCGCACCTTTTTTCTCTAGTCGTCGAATTGTTATAGTCGAAAATTTCATTCAAAATTTTGATAGCAAAGGTTCGCGCAGCAGGAAAGAAAAAAAAGCTTCCTTTGCTCCTCTGGTTGAAGTTTTAGAAACAGGTTTTCCAAAAACTACTGAGCTGGTTTTTCGTGAAGGTGAAATAAGTCCAAAGAACCCTTTATTGGAGAAGTTGAAATCTTTAAAAGATGTAAAAATTGAGGTGTTTCCAGAACTTCGTACACAGGAGCTAGTCGCCTTTATTGAGAACGAAGCTTCTCTGAAAGGACTACGTTTTACAAAAGGCCCTTCGCAACGTCCTTTAGCGCAAGATGAGGAGTGGCGCCGGCCGACGGAAACTGATCCTGTAAAATTACTTGCTTCTTCATCTGGGAGTAGCCCAGATGCTCTTGCCAACGAAATAGCTAAATTGTCTCTATATGTTCAGGGCAGAGAAGTATCAGTTGATGATGTCGATCTGCTTTGTGGTGTTGAGCGGCAGGCGACTGTTTGGCAATTAATTGACGGTGTTTTAGATGGCGACGCAAGAAAAACTTACGATGCGTGTGCAGTTTTATTTTTTTCAGGTGAGAGTGTTCAGTCATTGATTAGCTTAATAGCAGGTCGTTATCGTATGTTGGCAAGTGTTCAGGAAATGCTTGAGGAAGGCTTCAGTTATGAAGAAATTTCCTCTAGAAACAATATCCGTTTTGGTATCCAGAAAACAGTTAGTCGTGCACGTAGGTTAGGTTTTGATGGACCGCAAAAAGCTTTGGAAATACTTGTTTCGGCTGATCATGCTTTAAAAACCGGATTGATGAATGATCAAGTTGCCTTTGAACATGCTCTGGCTCGTCTTTTGTTGCTTTCACCTATCGTTAGTCGACAAAAAAAGTAGTTCTAGGAGCCTTATTCTTCAGGTGGTCGAATAGAGCCAACAAAAATTGCCTGAATTTCAATATTGTCTGATTTTGTAACTATGGGTTCCATCGTCTTATTAGCTGGTTGGAGCCGGGTGTATTCACCCTCAGGATAATAACGTTTTAAGGTTGTTGCTTCTTCATCTTTCAGCCAAACGGCAACTTTTTGACCTTTTTCAGCAGTCTTTGCAGGTTTGAGCAAGATGATATCTCCATCATCAATTAAATCTTCAATCATGGAAGTTCCTTTAACTCGTAATGCGAAAATATCATTAAATTTTCCAAGCATATGGGAAGAAACAGGGATCATCTCTTCAGCTTGTTGAGTCCACGAACTATCACTTCCAGGGACGTCAATTGGTATGCCTGCCGCAATTTGACCGAGGACAGGAATTTCTCTTATTTGCTCAGCTCCTCCTTTTTGCTCTTTCTGCCATAAAAGTTCTAATCCACGTGCTACAGATTTATTCCTATTGATATATCCATAGTTTTCAAGAGCCCGCATGTTGTAATCAACTACGGATGTGCTACTAATGTTGCAGCCTCTCTGAATATCACGAACGGAAGGTGGATAGTTATTCTCTTCCATAAAATCACAAATGAACTGGAGAATTTGTTCTTGTTTCGAACTCAAATTATCCATTGCATACCTCGAACGTTTGTTCTATTGAACAATAATAGCTCGAAACCGTCAACATGTCGGGTTATCTTTAGTAAGTGACTATCCGTGACGAAGTCTTAGAATTATTCGCAGATGCAGAATTCGACCTTGTACGGGTCACGACGGCTGAGCCCTTGAAAGATGCTTTTGTTGCGGCCAGTAGTGCTTTTGAAAAGGGTAATCTTGAAGGGTTGCATTGGATGGATGCAGATTGGATTGCACGCGCAAGTGACCCCGCTGTTTTCTTAGAGGGTGCGAAGAGCGTGATTTTAGCCGGTATCTCTGCGCATGCGGCAGATCCAGTTGTGGATGAATTAAAAATTACACGTGGTCGAATCGCTCGTTATGCACGTGGTCGTGATTATCATCGTATTTTCGAAAAAAAACTTCGTAGAATTGCAAATGTCATTAAAGCTGATTTTTCTGCTATGGCTCGTTCTACTGTGGATTATGGTCCGCTTCTAGAGCGTTCATTTGCTATGCGTGCTGGTTTGGGTTGGCTTGGTAAATCTACCATGTTATTGGCTCCCGGCTTTGGCCCGTGGCTTTTACTTGGCGCGGTCGTAACATCGTTAAATTTAGATCCAGATGAAGAGCTAAAAAAATCATGCGGCTCGTGCACAAGATGCATAACATCATGTCCTACAAATGCTATTGATGTAGATGGTGGGGTTTTGGATTCACGTTTATGCATCTCATATCACACTATCGAGAACAGGGGAGTCATTCCTTATGATCTGCGGAGCAAATTTGGGAACTGGATTTTCGGATGTGATATTTGTCTTGATTCTTGTCCTGTTGGGTCCAAAACAAATTTTGCTTACCCTGACACAATTCCAGTTTCCATTGAATCTGCGATGCCTGCACTAGTACCACTTTTGTCGCTGGATGAAGAATCTTTTAGGAAGCAGTTTCGTGGGTCTGCGGTATCCCGTGCGACTCGAGATGGTCTTGTCAGAAATGCTTGTGTTGCCTTAGGCAATGTCGGGGTACCTGGAGATCTGGCATCCTTGGAATTAGCTTTGGAAGATAATTCGGCATTAGTACGAGGCCATGCTGTGTGGGCTATCGCTCGTATAATTTCCCGGTTTGATCTTTCTGGGATATATAAGAAAGTTTTAAGTATGCAATTGTCAATTGAGACAGATACTTTTGTACGTGATGAACTGATTCAAGCACTGGAGGTGCTTTCTGTTAGTAAGGAGCATGGGCTAAATAAGTAGTCCTAAAAGTTCTCGCTCAACACATCCATCTGCCGCAACATTTACTACCACCCAGGTAATACGCAGTTTTGTTTTTTCACCAGAGGGTTCTTCTACCCATACTTCATCACCTTTTTCCCATCTATAGTCTGAATCAATTGTTAAGTAGTGTTTTCCCTTAGCGCCTGTAAACTGGTCTGCTTCATAAAAAGATGTTTTCATTTTTGCCTTTATGTGTTTTCACTAACTACTTCAGGGATGTGCCCTGCTACTTCAGTTATAACTTCTAATAAATTGTTTTCAACTGCGTCTCGAGCTGCTCGGATGCCACTAAAAATCGCACGTGAATTGGATCTTCCGTGGCCGATAACCACTATCCCGTTTGTGCCCAACAATTGACCTCCCCCGAATTCTCGATAATCGAGCCGTTTTTGTGTTTTACGCAATTCTGATTTTAAGACTAATCCAGCCGCAAGGTTCCAAGGAGTCATACGCACCGCACGTTCCAGTTCGCTTGTGAAAAGTTCTGCGATCCCCTCAGCTGTTTTCATAACTATATTGCCTGTGAATCCATCCATGATTGCGACATCGCATACATGTTGTGGGAGCTCTCCCGCCTCAATATTCCCAATGAAATTGAGTTCACTTTTTCTCAAAGAACGATTTACAGTTAGCGTAAGCGTGTTCCCTTTCGTATCCTCTTCACCGTTGGAAAGAAGTCCGACTCGCGGGTTTTGAATACCGTACATTTTTTCCATTGTTACTGAACCCATGTGGGCGTATTGGATCAAATGTCCAGGTTTTGATTCCGCGTTTGCCCCGACATCAAGCATAAGCGTCATTTTCCCCTCGCCTGCAGAAATAAATGCGGCCAAGGCAGGACGCGATAAGCCTTTGATACGTCGTAAATTTACCATTGCTGAAGTGAGGGTTGCAGCTGTATTACCAGCCGTGACTAATGCATCTGCCTCACCCTTTTTTACCATTTGCATTCCAACGTTAAGTGATGCGCCGGGCATACCTTTTACAACATCAATTCTTGCTTCCATAGGGATGACATCGGGTGCATCTATAATGTTCAGATTCTGATTTATATGTGTTCCTGAAAGTTCTTCTTCTATTGCCTTTGTTTTACCAACCAAGAAGAGCTCAACATCAAGGCCCCCAGCAGCCATTAGTGCGCCGGCTACAATTTCTTGAGGGGCATTATCGCCACCCATTGCATCCACAACTATTCGTGGTTTCATTAGTTTGCCCTTTTCTTTGCGACTATAATCATGCGTTCACTTGTTGGAGTATATGGTTTGAGGGAGTAACTTCCGTAGATATTAGATATCTCAAATCCTGCTATTTCCAACAAAACTCTCATCTCCTCAATTGAAACATATAATAATTCGTGAGTACTTTCCTCATTTCCTGTTGCTGTTTCGTATCGGATAGTTAGTTTACGCGTTTTGCGAATTACATCGTCGTAGCAAATATGTTGCACTTTTAATAAGTGACCTTCAGGATTTTCTGCTTCAAATGCAATAATTGACTTACCGTTTTTTTCGGGTACAAGGCCAAGAACGGGCCCTGGGAGGTCTAGTGCTACTAATCCATCATAAGTGAGTGAGTTATAGATCTGAGACAGAGTGAGTTCTTGCTCCTGTCTACTTTTGCAGTATAAAAAAACATCTGCAGGCAACAATGTTGCTGAATATTTTGCTGTGGGTAGTGGTGCACCGGGAAGTCTTCCTTCAATAAACTTAGCTTTAAGATTTCTGTCTAACAGCTTTTTCTTTGCTATTGAACGCATCGCTTTAGAGGGTTCGACGCTGGTTATAGCATGCCCTTCTGTTGAAAGCCGGATTGTGATTCTTCCTGTTCCTCCTCCAATTTCCAGTAGCTCGCCCTTTATTTCATTAGCAAAAGGTACCCAAAAGTTGAGGTCGGAATCCCAAGAATCGTGAATTTCGTCATAGTAGTGTGCATCGATTTCATACAAATCTATATTTCTTTGTTTGCCTTGTTTGGGATTAAAGTCGTTACTTACTGAGCCCTCCCAATAGTGCTGTTGTTCGATCAATTGCGCCGGGATCCTCTGGAAGTCCTAATACATGAGCATTTAATTCAGTAACACCAATTTTGGCGAGTCCTTCAATTTGTTTGGCTACAGAATCTTCGTCTCCGGCAATTAATAAATCTGCCGGTCCTGAAGCACCTTCACGTTTTAGGACTTGCCTATATGAATAAATTTGTCCGTATACTTCCCATGTTTTTGCACATTGAATTTTTGCTTCTTCTACTTTGTTTGTTACACAGATTGGGAATCCAGCTATGACTCGCGGTGCTGGTCTTCCAGCACTTTCTGCGGCTTTATTAATTGTAGGAACTAAAGTGGATTCGAGATAACCTTGTCCGCACATCCAACAATTTGTTCCGTCGGCTAATTCTCCTGTGACTTTTAACATTCCGGGGCCCAGCGCTGCAATTACTACTTGAGGCCTTGGTGCATCGGGAACATCTAATTGTGTGAAAGGTGCCGTATTAAGGCTCACTTGGTACTCTTCCCCCTCATGAACGACCTTTTCGCCGTCTAATAGTCCGTTTAAAACTGTTAAGTATTCTCTTAGGTGGCGTATAGGTGTTGACCATTTGAGACCTTGCCAGTCTTCTACGATAAATTTATGACTTAACCCAAGCCCGAGTGTGAATCGACCACCGGTAATTGCTGAAGTTGTAAGTGCTTGTTGTGCCATTACCATTGGATGACGAGGGTATGTAGGTACTACTGAGGATCCAAGTTCTATTCGTTCTGTTACTGTCCCTGCTAATGCGAGTATTGTCATGGCATCATGTGTTAAGTGGTTACCTGTCCAGGCTGTATCAAAGCCAGCTTCTTCTATTTCTCGGTATCTAGAAACTAAATCTTCGGTTCCTTGTGCTCCTATTTTTGGTCCAATCTGCATACCAATTCGCATAGTTTTCTCCTGTAGATTTTAGTTATGCGGTCCATTAACCCACATCTGTTCTTAAAGTTTACGCTATCTCAGAGGTATTGAGTGTTTGCTTAATATTTACTTAACAGAGTAGGATCCCAAAGTGGCTCGTTTATAAGACTAAATAAGTTTATTTTAACTAGCGACGTAATTGTACCTAGAGTACTTACCTGGAAAGAGGTTTCGTTTGGCAGAAGTACAAGTTGGTCAGGATGAGACTTTCGAGTCTGCACTGAAGCGGTTTAATAGGCGCGTTCAGATGGATCGAATTCTTTCTGAAGCACGAAAGCGTTCACGTTTCGAGAAACCAAGCCAAAAACGGAAAAGGGAAGAACAAGAGAGGATTCGTAAGTTGCGGAAGAAGATGCGACGTACGGATGCTCGTGACCGTTCCCCTAGGTAGCAGTTCTAGCTGATTTAGGTACGTTAATGTCCGCTGGTAACATCATCAATCTGAATTTTGTCTTCTTCGCCAACGAAAATGCGCAGAATTTTGTCATCTTCCGTTAGAACTTCAACTCCTCCGGTTAAAAGTTTATCTCGCCACCCTTTTGGAGCTCCATAGCCACCTTGTTCTAATGCTTCTAAAAAAAAGTAACTCATTGTCATCGGATCGAGATAGAAATCGCTACTATTTAATTTCTGTTTAGTTTCTCTCATTATTTTTGTTGTAAATTTTGTTATATCGGTATTTATAAAATCGTCGTTGCTCAACAGTCTTTCCTTTTCGTAAGATGTAGTATCTGAATATTTTATAGTAGTACCTGCTTTCTAAGGAGTACATATGGCACTAGTACAAACTCATGAACATGAAACAGTTTCGATTTATCCCTACGATGATGAGCAGATCGATAAAATCTGCAGTTTATCTGGTGAATGTGTATTGATGTGGTCGACCAAGGATGGGTGGCCGGTGGGGGTAATGCATGCTTATGTTTGGCATGATGGTCGCTTTTGGATTACCTGTGCAGGACATAGACATCGTGTGGCTGCATTACGTCGCGACCCTAGGTGCTCAGTTGTAGTGAGCGGCGCTACAGCACCTCCTGACAGTGACTGTCCTAGGGGAACAGCAACGGCTAAAGGTCGTGCCATCATCCATGAGGATAATCAGGAATTAAAAGATTGGTTTTATCCTGCACTAGCTCAGGGAAATACGGGCTTTGAAAAGATTCTAGATTCTCCACTTCGCGTGATATTAGAGATAGTTCCAGAAAAATGGATTACTTATGATGCCGAGAAGGCTGGTCGACATTTTGCCGGGACTATTGATGAAGATGAGTTGGGACCTATGCTTTCTAGCGATGCAGAGCGAATGCCTAAGTATAAAGAACAGCGCTTTGGATAATAAATAGTTACTTGGTTCGCTATCAGTGACTGGGTTTTATAAATCAGATCCTGAACTGAGCAGTGTCTTTCATATGAAGAGTAAAGTGTTTTTCATAAATGCTTTGTAATTTTTATGTCATTTATTATAAAAGTGTATACTTATTTATAAATTAATTTTGACTTATAAAAATAATTAGCCTAACCTTCTTTTTTGAGGTTGCATATGCGAAGATTGTTTATTTTACTTGTTTGTTTATTACTTTCTGCATTGCCAATATTCACAATTGGTTGTGGAGATGACGAGGAAGAGGTTTTGATTTTATATTCAGGCCGTTCTGAGTCTTTAATAGCTCCGGCGATCGAAAAATTTACACAAGATACTGGCATAAAAGTTGAAGTACGTTATGCAGGTTCAGTTGATTTGGCATTGACTATTATTGAGGAAGGCCAAAAATCACCGGCGGACCTATTCTTATCAAAAAGTCCTGGTCCTGTTGGATTATTAGGTGAAAAAGGCCACTTAGCTAAGCTTAGCAAAGAGACTTTAGATTTGGCCCCAGCAAGTGCCACTGGGTTATGGACAGCAATTACTGGTCGGCAGCGTGTTTTGGTCTATAACACAGAATTGCTTTCACCTTCTGAACTTCCAACGACAATTGCTCAACTTACTTCAGAAAAATGGCTTGGGCGTGTTGCAATTGCGCCTGGGAATGGTTCATTCCAAGACTTCCTTACTCTTTTCCGTCTTGAAGCAGGTGATGAAGTAGCGCTTACTTGGTTAAAAGCTTTGAAAGCTGGTGGTGCACCAACTTACTCAAACAATAGTGGCATTGTAAAGGCTGTTAATCGTGGCGAAATCGAAGCGGGTTTAGTGAATCATTATTACAACATTAGGATGAAGGCAGAAGATCCATCTATGGTGAGTGAAAACCATCGTTTTGCTGACGGAGATCCGGGTGGTGTGACAATTGCTACTAGTATTGGTGTACTGAATTCAAGTTCTAACCAGAAGCTTGCGGAGCGTTTTATCCAATGGTTACTGTCTGAAAAGGGACAGGCTCATTTTGCTGCGAATACTTGGGAATACCCTTTGGCGGGTAATGTAAATGCTCGTAATGGTGTGGAAGTTCCTGAGACTATTGATGTTGGTAGCTTTGACCGACTTGGTGGCGGTCTTGAACGCACACTTGAGTTGATTCGAGAAGCAGGATACGACTACTAGTTTTAGTAGGAGCCTCATGTAGTCATATGGGCCCCTAGAAATTCTACTGATGTGATCTTGGTGTTCGCCCTCCAAGGTCACATTTATTTTACTTAATCCTGTTTGTTTTTTCTTCGAAAAAATTGCTTTGAAGCAGTCGAGTACAGCCAAGGAACCATTTCTGCGAGGATAAAAGACCACTTCATCCACCAAATTGTATATACGTTCTCCTTTGGTTGCTTCGCTGACTTGATTATGTACTTTGCAACAACTTCTGCACTTTGGGCAGGTCCCAGCATTGTTGGCTTGTAACCATCTGAAACAATTGTTGCAGAAGAGAAGAAGTTGGTTTTGGTACTTGCTGGCATTATAAGAGTTGCTGTAATTCCAGAATTTGCTAACTCTGCTTGTAAAGACTGAGTTAATCCTGTGAGAGCAAATTTGCTTGCAGCGTAGGCACCATGAAATGCCCATCCTCTTTTCCCTACGACTGAGCCTATATTAATTATCCTGCCCCATTTTTGTTTCCGCATCCCGGGGATAACTGCCCGTATGCAGCGGAGTGTTCCTAATAGGTTCACTTCAAGATTGTCTTGTAATGCTTCATCGGGAGTCTCTTCAACTAATCCATAGAGTGCGGTTCCAGCATTGTTAACCAGGATATCGATTTTTCCAAATTTACTAACCGTATCCTGTACTAGGCTATCAACTTCTTTTAAATTTCTTACGTCGCACCGTTTAGCTAAAAAACGATATCCTTTCGATTCAAATTCTTTTGTAACTGCGGAAAGCCGTTCCTGGTTACGTGCTACCAATACGACGATGGCACCTTCTTCAGCAAACATGCGTGCAGCAGCTAATCCTATGCCACTGCTTGCTCCAGTAATTAATACGATACGGTTTTCTAGGCTGCTCATTCAGATCAGGTTTATTGAGCTAGAATGTCCATGTCAAGTGAAACTGTGTCTTCTGCAACTTTTTGTATGATGGGAACTCCTGTACGTAGCGATTTCAAAGCAAGTCGTAATCCATGTGCAAGTTGAAGATATTTTGTCCACTCATTGGGACTTTGTAAGATTTTTAATTTTATTCCCCGCTCATGCTCTTCATCTTCCCAATTAGAAAGTGTTTCAGGAAGCGTCATAGATGCGGTATCAATGACCGCGCGTAACACAAGCCAACGAATATTTGCCTTCTCTGCAACTTGTATTAACGGAAGGGTTTCCATATCAACACCCGCAGCACCATATTTGTTCCATAAAGCAAGTTTTTCTGTGGTTGTTGCCACGACATTTTGTTGGGTTACTAGTTTTGATGTTACAAAAGATAAGCCTGCGCTACGGAGTGCCCGTCGTCCGGCCTCAAAAACCATTTTTTCAGGTACGAAAGTTGATTCAGTTCCTACACCCTCTACTTGTCTAGCAAATATTAAACTTCCCTTTTTCAAGGCGGGATCAAGTCCTCCACATAAGCCAGCTATGATAATTGTGTCAGGCTTTCTCTCAGCGATTGCCAATTCTAGAGACGAAATGGATTCGTCGCGTGTTCCTAGTGCGATACATTCCCCCCCCACACCACGAGCCTCGCGTTTTGTGGGTGCTACGATAAGCACACTCACTTGCTTGGACCGCCGCCAATCGTTGAAGCCGCTGCTTTAAGTCCTTCGAGTGGACTTTCAAGCATTGATCCAACTGCAGTCGCCTCATAACCACAATGGGCCATGCAATTTGTGCATCGAGCATCACGACCAAAACCATATCTATCCCATTCAGTCTCCTCCATTAGTTCTATGAATGAGTCAGCATAACTTTCATTCATTAGGTAGCAAGGTCTTTGCCAGCCTAATACACTACGCGTTGGATTGCCCCAAGCCGTACATTGCATGGCCTTCTTGCCTTGTAGGAATTTTAGGAAAATTGGAGAGTGATTAAAGCGCCATTTTTTTCGTTCTGGTGAGTCCAAAATAGTTTCAAAAGTTTTTATCATCTCAGGACGGTTAAGGAAAACCTGTTGATTTGGTGCTTTCGGATAGTCATAACCAGGTGAAATCATCATGCCATCAACGCCTAGGTCATCGTTCAGGAAATTAAAAAGTTCACGCATTCCCTCTGGCGCACTGTCGTTAAAGACTGTCGTATTTGTGTTAACTCGGTATCCCAAGTCCTTGGCTTTCCTAATTGCTTTGACTGCCTTTTCAAAAACTCCTTCACGGGCAACCATTGCATCGTGCAATTTTTCCATTCCACCCATGTGCACGCTGATAGTTAGATATGGGGAAGGTTTCAGTTTGGGTAGCCATCGCTCAAGCAAAATTGCATTTGTGCACAGGTAAACAAACTTTTTTCTTTGAACAAGACCTTCTACAATCGTGTCGATTTCTGGATGGATTAAAGGCTCGCCACCTGCGATTGAAACTACTGGTGCGCCGCATTCATCTGTTGCCTCCCAACATTCCTCCGGACTTAGATAGGTGTTAAGAATTTCTTCAGGATGCTGGATCTTTCCACAACCTTCACACTCAAGATTGCATCGATATAACGGTTCTAGCATTAAAACTAGTGGGAAACGTTTTTTTCCGCGTAATTTTTGAGCCATCAAATACTTGGCAACAACCAATGCTTGTCGTAGCGGAACACCCATGTTTACCTCTTTCTTTTCAAAACCATAATGTGTTGAAGAGAGCATACCCGAACGTAAGGTATGCAGCGACTTATACTCGGCTTTTTGGGAGAGAAATTTTAGTTTTTACGTTTTTGCTTCATTGGCCTGTCGATTTCTAAAATCTAAATCCTTCCAACTTAAGCGCATATCCCAAGCCGCAAAAGGAGCTAAGAAAAGGAGGGGAAGCACGACAATTGCCTCAACTCCTATTGCATAAGCAACCGCGTTTTCTGCAGTTTCACCAATACCTCTGAGTGCGAGGTTCGCTAAGAGCAGCAAACCAACCCCTGATTGTGCTAGAGGGATACCTGCTCCTATGTTTGCAGCAGCGACAACGAAAATGTGTACTAGTGGAGATGCATCTATTCCTAGGGATTCAGCAACGAGCCAGTACAGTCCTGCTTCTGCCATCCAAGCTAAGCCAGTTAACAGGAAAATTTTAAGCATCTGTTTTTTTTGTTGAGCAGCTTTTAAGCCTCGCATTAGTGGCGTGATAGTATCTGATTGTAAGAATCTAAAAAGATGTCTACTGAATCCGACTCCTGGTGGTTTTCCAAGTATTTGAGGTCGTGTAAAAAACCAAGTCACCAATAAGCCAGTACTTGTCCCGAAGAGCATAAAAATAGTCAGCCCAGTAAACCCAGTACCGATGGCTAAAGTAGCCAATGCAAGTGTAAGCATCAGAGAAAATACGAAGCCGTCCATAATTCGTTCAATAATTTCGGCTCCGAACAATTCTCGACGACCCAGTTGAAATTTACGTGAACTAATTTGAACCATTACGACATATCCAAGTTGAAACGGAAGAACTACATTAGATGCCTGTGCAAAGATTACGCGAGGCAAAGCAAGCCTCGGGCTGATTTTCCTCAGATGTTGAACTAAGACGCTCCATCGCAAGGCTCTTAGCCAATACCGTAGAAAAAATATTCCTATCATTGGTATGACAAATATGGGCTCAGCCATTTTTAGAGAATTTGCAACTTCTCCAAGTTGTACATCTTTAAGGAATAGCCAAACTAGTCCTGTGCTGACACCAGCTCCAGCGAGTACTCTAATTACTTTTGTAATTGTGGGTGGCAAGTTCGGCATTATTTAGGGGAAATCCACGATTTCGAGTTTTTTTCTAGTGCGACTACAGCATTATGACCACTTTGAACAGCAGATTCCATCGTTGCTGGCCATTCTGTATCTGTGTAAGTTCCTGCAAGAAAAAAATTATCTAAAGGTGTTACAGGGCCAGGTCGTTTTAACCCGGCTGAGGGGACAAATGTTGCTCGTGGTTCTTTGATAACTAAGTAGTCGCTTATTTCTGCTTCTTTAGTTTTTGGTAAAACCTTATTCAATTCAGGAAGTATAGCCTGTAAAGCTTCTTTTTTTGTTAGTTTAAAAAGTGTTTCAGGCGCACTAATTGAAATAACTAGATTTTCTTGTTCAGATTCTTCTCCACTGATTTTCGTTTGGTTGAATATCCACTGGAGTTTTTCGTTCAAAGAAGCTGCGAATTCTAAGTTCATTATTGGCTCGTTGTACCATATGTGGATGTTCATGATAGGCGATGGCTTAAAGGCGCTGAGTAAGTTTAGTGGGCCCATAGTTTGCCATGGCTTTGGAAGTATTTCTTGTACGTACCATGGTGGGAGCGCACAAATATATGCATCGAAAGCAGTAACTTCGCGGTCTTTAATTTTTAGCCCTTCAACTTGGCCGTTGTTCACTATGAGTTTTTCGACTTTGGAGCGAGTTCTTATTTTCCCGTTCCTATCTTCGATGTACTTTTTTGCTGGATGTATATGCAATGTACTTAATCCGACAGTGGAAAACCCGATTGCCATGGCTTTTTTATCCGATAGGAGGCCTTTCCTTATCACGAAAAGTGCTTGTTTTGCACTTGCTTGGGAAGTCGTGCAATTTAAAATTGGTCTCATTAGGAAATCCCAAAAACCTCTGATTGTCTGATTATCTTGACCTTGACTGATTAACCAAGAATAAAAAGATTGGGTGTCTGTAATATGTGATGCGTTGAACAATTTGATTTTTAGTAGAATTAAGGAAATTTGAATTTTTTGCTGAAGTGCTAGGTGTTTGTAAGAAATAAGAGTGGGTATGAAGTGTAGTGGTGCAGGTAAATACGTTGTTTGAATGTCTGAACGTTGACCTTTCTCATCAAATACAGGGACATGTAACAATTTTTGTTGTTTAGTTAGATCCAATGTGCCAAGTCGTTCTAAAAAATTTGTATAAGCAGTGGTGCAATGCATAAAAATATGCTGTCCGTTGTCTACCTCTCCGGTTCCCTTGGGTCGGACGAATGAATATGTCGCACCACCAGCCCATGGGCGACTTTCAAAGACTTCAACGCTGTGTCCGTGATCAACGAGTTCACATCCAGCTGCAAGGCCTGCTAACCCCCCTCCGATAATTGCAATGCGCATTAGTTTGTGTTCAAAAGGGCCTTGAGCCAAAGCCGTGCTATTGCAGAAATTTTTTCTTTGCTAGTGAGCCCTACGCGTTCAACTGTGACATTGTAATTCTTCTGTTCGATTCGTTTGAGTATTTCGAAATATACGCCTTGCATTACGTTTACACACATTCGTGAACGGTTATCAAGCAGAGGTAACAGTCGCCTGCCTTCAATAAAGTATTCTCTTGCTCGTTCCCCTTGTTGTTTCATCAAAGAAATAAAACGTTCGTCATACAAGCCTTCTAATATGTCTTTATCGGTCAGTTGATGCTGCGCCAGTTCATCTTGGGGGAAGTAAATTCTTCCACGTTTTGCATCCTCGGTGACATCTCTCATGATGTTAACAATTTGGAGACCTAAGCCCATCTTGATCGCATATTGTTCCATGTTTTCGTCTGGTTTTGTTCCAAAAATTGAGGTGCAAATTAAACCGACCATGGAAGCTACGCGGTAACAATATTTCTCAAGGTCAGACCATTTTTGGTAACGATTAATTGTGAAATCCATTTCCACGCCATTAACCAGTTCTTCAAAATACTCTTGGGGTACGTCATATTTTTTTATTGTCGCTAGTAGTGCTGTAAAAAGTGGGCCTGAAGCTTTCCCGATATAACAATCTCTAAGTTCTTTTCTTGCTTGAGAGATAGCATCTTCTTGAATTTTTCGATCTTCAAGTTCATCTGCAATGTCATCAACGTATCCACTGAATGCATATGCTGCATAAATCGAATCTCGTTTTTCTGCGGGCAGAATTGCAAATGCATAATAAAAATTGGAGGCGCGTTGCTGCGTATACTGTTTACACCATGCGTATGCAGTCTCCGTTGTGTAGTGCATATCTCGAGTGTTTTCCAATTGAGTTAATGCATCAGTAGACAAAGTAATTCCTTTTTTTCTCGCTAATTCATAGCCTTAGCAGACCACGTATTAGATTCGTAATTGCTATTTTAGCTTTTTCGCTTTTTTTTATGGTTGGTCTGTTGCTTAATGTGTCATATTGTGCATCTTCTATTGCATTCAGAATCGCTTCACCACCTACTCTAAACAAGCGTATATCAGTTCGTAAGTTTCTTGGTAGTGTATGTTCTAAGCCAGCACCTTTACGAAACCAGTTTCGTGTTCTCTCAACTTCAAATTGCATTAATTCCTTATAAGATTCTGTGACTTTTTGGTTTTGTATGTCTGATTCTGTAACTCCAAAACGTTTCAAGTCTTCCTGCGGTATATATATACGGCCTTTTGTAATATCTACTGAAACGTCTTGCCAAAAATTTGCCAACTGAAGACCTATGCATGTTGCATCAGAGAGCTCGTATCTTGTGACATCATGGTACCCCAAAATACTCAGGACCATTTGTCCAACGGGGGTAGCAGAGTAACTACAATAATTAAGTAGTTCTTCGTAATTCGTAAAGCGTTGTTTATACTGGTCAATCCTATTGGCCTCAATGAGTCGTAAGAAGGGTTCGGTTGGCATCGAACATTCATTTATTGTTTGGTGCAATGCTTTTGTTAGGGGTCTGTAGCCATCCCCTTCAATTGCGGCAAGAATCTCGTCTTCCCAAGCATCAAGTAACGCTTTTCTATCACCATCTGCTTCATCTCCAAGATCATCGGTATATCTGCAAAAGGCATAGATTGAAAAAAAGTGAGGCCGCATTTTTTTTGGAAGAAGCCACGAGACGACAGTAAAATTCTCATTATGCAAACGGGCAAAGTCTTCACACCATGTGTACGATTGTTCGAGCTTACTTAATCTAGTTTTTGAAGAATTGGTTAAATTCATTGGACTTAATTTAACGGTGAAACGCTAGGTAGGTGTATTGGATTGCTGTTATGGAGGCGGCGGTATCGACCAAGTGCCCATAAGGGCCAGTAATTACGATACATATGATATTTGAGCATAAAGTCTTGGGGAAAACCAGTTCCTGTAAATGACTCTTCTTCCCATTGTCCGTCTTCGGATTGAGTATGTATTAAATAATTCACAGCCTTTGTTAAAGTTGTACTGTTTATATCGTCAGCTGCTAAAAGTGCAAGTATTCCCCATGCCGTTTGTGATGCCGTGCTTTTGCCTAGTCCTCGTCGAGAAGGGTCATCATAAGTAATCGAGGTTTCTCCCCAACCCCCGTCAGGGTTTTGGAAATTTTTTAGCCATGAAATCGCTTTTTTGATACGCATATCATCTGGGCTGATGCCAGAAGCAATTAATGCTGGTACCACTGCTCCAATTCCGTAGATATAATTTACTCCCCAACGCCCCCACCAAGCACCATCTTCCTCCTGCGTCTCCCAAAGAAAATCGATGGCACCTTCTATTATTTCTTTGTCCATAGGTGAGTTTTCTAAAGCAAGAAATTCTAAAACATGTGCAGTTACATCTTCGGTGGGGGGATCCAATGCTGCACCGAAATCACAGAACGGGATTTCGGAGACAAAATTACGAGTGTTGTCTCGATCGAATGCACCCCAACCTTTGTTTTTTGATTGCATTGCTCTTAGCCATCGTTTAGCACGTAAAAAAGGGGCATCTTTGTTTGGCAAATCTAGTAGGCGTAATGCTATGAGTACTTCCGCTGTATCGTCTGTATCAGGATATTGTTCATTTGCGAATTCAAAAGGAAAACCACTTGGTTCTATACAACGAGTTGTAATTGCCCAATCACCAAGACTAGTTATTTCCGTACTTAGTAACCATTTTCCTGCGCGTTCTAAAGCCGGATCATTTGCAGGGATACCGGCTTCTCTGAGGCCAGTGATTGCTAATGCCGTATCCCAGACAGGAGATAGACAAGGTTGGACAGTAAATGTCTCCTTCGTTTCTAGTGCAAAACTAGTTAGCAGACCATCCAACCCTTTTGCCATTACTGGATGGTCTAATTTGTAACCAAGACACTTTAAGGCAATCAATGAGTAGACCCATGGTGGTTGTATACCTCCCCATGACCCATCTTTTTCTTGGTGTTTAATAATCCATTCTTCACAGGCTTTAATAGCTTTTTTTCGTAAGGGTTTCCATGGAGACTTTTCGTGAAGTCTTAAAATACGATCTACTGTTAAAAAGAAATTTCGCCAGCTAAAAAACTTTGTATCTTGCTTAAATTCAATTTTTTGTAAGTCGCTTCTTTTGAGGGCAAGTTCGCTAATTCCTAAGTCTTTCGGGATTTCTACTATTGGTTTTTTTGTTGAAACTAAGAGGATAGGAACCATAGTTGCACGAGCCCAAGAGGCGAATGCGTAGATGTTTAGAGGAAATTTCGGAGGTAGTAGGATAGCTTCAGGTGGCATAATAGGTAGTCCCGACCATTCAAATTGACCGAACAGTGCTAGCCACAATTTTGTAAAAATTCGGACTTTTGCAATTCCACCATGCTGAATGATCCAAGCACGTGCTTGGATCATTTGTTTACTGGTAGGATCTTCACCTGCAAGCTTTAGAGCAAAATAAGCTTCTACCGTAATACTTACATTCCCAGGGCCATCCCAATAAATAGGCCATGATCCGTCTTCTTTTTGTAATGACAAAATATATCGTCTTATCCGCGATTCACGTTCGGTGTCATATGATCCGAGGAACCGTTCTAATAAGATATGTTCTGCTGCCATGGTCACATTTGATTCAAGTTCACCCCACCAGTACCCTTCGTCTGCTTGTTCAGAAAGCAGATGGTCTGTGCCTTGTTGCAGTGCGTAGTCGAGGGCTTCCCAATTTATTTGGTCCATTAGCTAGGGTTGAGATAAGAGGATAAGCCTGTTTTCTGCTTCATCAATGGAGCTGTCAGGTGTAGAAGCCCCTGCTGTTAAACCGACACGTACTTTCCCTTTTAACCATTCAGGGTTGATTTGATCTGCGTTTTCTATGTGATACGTGGTAGTACCTTGTTCCTCACAAACCTCTCGTAGATGGCGTGTGTTGGCACTTTTTTGACCGCCCACTACTATCATAAGGTCCACAATCTTAGCTAATGCTGCTGCTTCTTCTTGTTGGCCTGTAGTTGCGTGACAAAGTGTATTAACTACATGCATTTCAAAGTTGGCATCTCGTTGTAGCAACATCAAATTAGAGACAAATTGGGCAAATGCTTCCATTTTGTGTGTTGTTTGTGCCATAACTCCAATTTTGTTGGGGAAGCCACCAGGGAATTCGTCGATCATTTTTTGAAGATGAGATAAATCTGATTGTGCTGTTACGGTTGCCTTGGCCTCGCCATTTTTGTCAAAAGCCCAACCAATAGTTCCTCTCACCTCTTTATGGCCTGGATCACCAAAGATCAAAACATGCCAGCCATCTCGTACAAATTTTTGTGCAAATCGTTGTGCACGTGTAACTACAGGACATGTTGTATCAACAATTTCAAGGCCTGCGGCTTCAATATCACGCAAAACCTTTTCACCAACCCCATGTGCGGTAATAGCTACACGTTCGTTATTAACATATTCTGCTGTCGCTTTGCCAAAGTCACCCGCTATTTCATCCGGACCAGGTAGCTGTCGGACCCCGACCTTTTCGAGTTGTTCTACAACCCGAGGGTTATGTACTATTTCACCAGCACTTGCAATGGGTCTTCCTTCTGCGGATTCATGTTCCATTATTTGTACTGCCCGTCGGACTCCCATACAAAAACCCATTTCATTAGCTCGTAAAATTTCGACCATTTTGTTCCTTTCGTTTAGCAGTATAGTTGATCGTTTTCTTTCTTAGTAACTTTGCAATACGTAACTTATTACGTACCTTATTGTTTTACCAGAGGTGCTAGAGCATCCAAGTGTTCGTCAAAATCGAATACAAAATGTGCCAAAACATGGTTGGCACCTAGTTCTATAATTTCGTTCATTCTTTCAAATACAGTTTCTTGTGAACCCCAAATAGCAACCTGATGGGCCATTTCTGGGTCTCCGTATGTGTGTTCGAAATAAGCCTTCATCCTCTGTTCTGCTCTATTTTGATTTGTATCAATAGCCAAATAAATTCGTTTTGAATATATAAAATTTGCGGGATCTCTATTGAAGTCTTCCAATGCATTTTTTAATAATTTTATATGTTCCCCAAATTCGCTAACGCTTGATGAGCCAGCTCCCATCCATCCATCTGCGAGTTTAGCTGTCCGAGTCAGTGCGGGTTGACTACGTGCACCGAACCAAATCGGTATGGTTGGTTGTTGTTGTGGCTTGGGGGACATACGTAAATTTTTAAATTTGTAAAAATCACCGTCAAACGATGCGTTTTCGTCAGCCCATAGTGCGCGCATAACAGCAAGATTTTCGTTAAAGCGTCGAACTCGTCTTCCTTGTGGCAGGCCAAAAGCAGAATTGAGATCATCTCCATGGCCAATGCCTACCCCCACAATTGTGCGTCCGTTGTTCAGTAAATCTAGTGTGGAAAGGCTTTTTGCTAGCTGTATTGGATTCCTTTGGGGTAAAACAAATACCGAAGTACCAAGGCGTACCCGTTTCGTAACCGCAGAAATAAACGATAGTAGGCTGATCGGCTCTAACATACTTCCTTGGTCAGCTATTTGTTCGAGAGCCCAAAGGCTTTCAAAACCCGTTTCCTCAGCTTTTTGTGCAAATGTTGCGATTTCAGCTAAATCGGAATTTCTTCCTTCAGGAAAAACTTGTGGTAGTCCCACACCTATAGGTATTGTTCCGTTCATCGATGCTCCTGTTACATTTGTTCACTAAAAAAATAACCTTGGGTATGTAAATAATCTAGCGAGCGTCTTCTGATACGCCACCCTTTTTTTGTACGAGTACATTCGTCTCTATATGTTCCATATACACCAAAGTTTGTTCCAGTTGTAGTTGCGGGTGATTTCTTCCCTAAATCGTAAATTTCTGTCCCGGGAGGTGGAGAAATATGGGTAGCTATAACATAGCTCCGTAAGGTAGCTTTTCCACCGATGCGAACACCATCTTTAGTCGAAGGGCTTGTTTTAACGATCACTAGGGGAGGGGCGATTAAGTGTTGCGTACCTACAAAGCCACCGAGAGCATTTGCTACGTAGTCAATCCATCCTTCCGCGCCGGGGACATTGATCGTTTCCCCACCTAATTCTTCGAAGATAAAGTCTTCGCTAAAGCATTCTCTTAGTAACTCTGACCCTTCTTGCATGCTGCTTTCATCTTTGCGGTGTCGTCCTCGCCCGATCAGATCCAGTGCATGTCCATATTTTAGAGGTAGTTGTTGTAACTCTACGTAGTCCAATGCATTTTCGATTTCTTCTACTGTTGCCATGTTTTTTCCTTTTTTAAATGAGTTCAAGCTTTAAGGGAGGGATTCATCGAATTCGTTTGCAATATGACCTGCCTGTTCAAGTGCTAGATATTCCTTATCGGTGATGTTTAATAGTTCACGATATACATATTCGTTGTCTTGCCCCATCGCTCTAGGAGCTAGTCGTATTCCTTTTTCTTCAGTTGCAGGTAATAAGTACAGTGGCCTTGGGTAACGAAAAACACCTATAGGATCCTCAAGTTCTTGTTCTTGATAAATATCACGCTCTAATACATGAGGATCATCAGTAATACGTGAAGCATCTAGGATTGGTGCGGCTGGTATTCCACTCTTCTGTAGTTTATGAAACAGCTCTATATCGTCATGCTGTACTGTCCATTCAGCTATTTGCTTGTCTAAAAGGTCATGTTGCGTTGCTCTGCCACTTCCGGTTTTCAAAGTCTCGCTTTGCATCCAGTCTGGTTCTCCCATAAACGCTTTTAAGTTTTCCCACTCTTTATTGGTAGTTATGCTGATTGCAATCCAACGGTCACCTCCGGAGTGACCACTTCCATCTCCGACAGGTTTACACGGATAGATTCCACTCGGTGATTCTTCTTCATAAATGGAACGATTGCCGATTCGATTCTCATCTTTTTTATTAAGCGCAAAGTTCATGTATGCCTGTGCAAACATAGGAACAGCATTTTCGGATAATGCAAGTTCTATTAGTTGCCCTGTCTTGCTAGTTTTACGTTTCCATAGGGCCGCCATGATCGCGAAGGCCATTTGGGTTCCTGCGATATAGTCAGCAGCAAAGACTGAAGAATTTGTATCCGGGCTTTCGTCAGGATAACTACGAAGCAGAGAATGGCCCATAGTTCCTTCAAGGTGTGCTCCGAATGTGCGGGCCTCTCGATATTTTCCAGTTAGACCGTAGCCTGATGCGCGCAAAAAAATCATCTGGGGATTTTTCTCTTTAAGCCATTCCCAAGTGATTCCTAATTTCTCCATAGTTCCGGGTACACTATTTTCAACCGCGACATCACAAATTTCTGCTAGTTTCCCCAGTATCTCAAGCCCTTCTGGTCTCCTTATATCAGCTGTGAATGCACGCTTATTTCTAAAAAAGCTTATGAACATAGGATTGTAATTCCATGGGCGTGGACCGGGCTCATTATTAGGATATCCGTTTAGCCAGCCATTACCCGCTTGTGTCATTTCTCTTGGGGGACGTGCTATGCCAGCGCGTGTTGCGGGCTGCCATATGTATCGATTTTCGTGTTTTAAGACCTCTGCGCCTAAGTCGGCGAGGATAGCTGTTGAAAATGATCCAGCCCAAACTCCTGTAAGGTCTAGAACTCTTATCCCTGAAAGTGGAAGCTTAGCTGACATGGGGGGATATTAGCGTTCGTCTTGTCAGTTGTCATTTTCTTAATGTTTCTTGAAACATTTGTAAACTAAACAACAACGTGTTCTTGGTATTCTCCGTAAACTCGCCGCCACATATTGCAGATTTCCCCTGAGGTTGCTCCTACATTTACAGCGTCAAGAATTAAGGGCATCAAATTTTCATTACCTGCTTCACTTGCTTGTTCTAGAGCACGCATAGCTTCCCCCCAGGCATCTGCATCACGTTCCGATTTCAGTTTTTTCAACCGGGCTAAATGTCTACGTTCTCCTTCAGGGTCCATTTTTAAGATTGGGATTTCAAGAGGTTCATCTGTAACGAAGTCGTTAACCCCAACTATAGTACGTTCACCACTTTCAACTTCCCGTTGGAAGCGAGCTGAAGCATCAGCGATTTCTTTTTGGAAATAACCTGTTTCAAGAGCAGGGATTACCCCTCCGATTTCTTCAATACGTTCAAAGTAAGCACGTGCTTCTTTTTCCATGTCGTCAGTAAGTTTTTCAAGAAAATATGATCCGCCCAAGGGATCTACGGTATTAGCAACACCAGTTTCATGCAGAAGTACTTGCTGTGTTCGGACTGCTAGCCTAACCGCCTTGTCTGATGGTAATGCAAGAGCTTCGTCCATTGAATCTGTGTGGAGTGATTGTGTGCCACCTAAAACACCAGCTAGAGCTTGGATTGCTACACGCACGAGGTTCACCTCTGGTTGCTGTTCCGTTAAGGAAACTCCAGCAGTTTGAGTGTGGAAACGCATCAACCACGAACGTGGCATCTCTGCACCGAAATCTTCTTTCATTACACGGGCCCATAGTCGACGAGCAGCCCTGAATTTAGCTATTTCTTCAAAGAAATCATTATGGCAATTAAAGAAGAAGGAAATTCGAGGAGCAAAACTATCCACCGAAAGGCCTCGATCGATTGCCCATCGTACATATTCGATACCATCGGCCAGTGTGAATGCTAGTTCTTGCGCTGAGGTAGAGCCAGCCTCTCGAATGTGGTATCCGCTAACACTAATTGGATTCCAACTGGGCATCTCATTTGTAGCAAATTCGACCGTGTCAGTAACGAGCTTCATTGAGTCACGTGGTGGGAAAATAAACTCATTTTGAGCGATATATTCTTTGAGTATATCGTTCTGTAGCGTTCCTGCTAATGCAGAACGGGGCACTCCTCGTTTTTCAGCTGCTGCAATAAAAAGTGCCCAAATTACTGGCGCAGGGCTATTAATCGTCATCGAAGTTGTAATTTTGTCTAAGGGTAAGTCTTGTAATAGGATTTCCATGTCTTTAATGGAGTCAACTGCAACTCCACACGAACCGAATTCTCCTTCGGCCCATGATTCATCATGGTCATAGCCCATTAATGTAGGCATATCAAAAGCGATAGAAAGACCGTTATTTCCGGCATTAAGTAAATCGTGGTAGCGGGCATTTGTCTCTTCTACTGAGCCGAAACCACTAAACATTCTAATTGTCCAACTTTTCCCTCTATACCCAGTTTTATGGACACCTCTTGTATACGGATATGAACCAGGGAGGTTGATGTCTTTTTCGTAATCAAGATGCTCTATATCGGTTGGGTCATACAGGCGATTGATAGGTCGACTTGAAATTGTTGTGTATGGACCAGGCCCTTCCCTTCCCTCGGCAACAACACTATCTTCATAATTTTGCCTTAATTCTGAATCTCGACCTTTTTTATTTAACCCACTCACTATGACTCCTTAATGCACATAACGCCTATATGTAGTCGCTACTGTCTCTTTATATTACATCCTGTTCTTAGGCTGACGGAAATGGTTGAAATCCAATACGAGGATCTTCAAATTTTGGTGGTTCAGGTTTCTTATATTGTACTTCGATTATCCCGTCCTTGATTCGTACGGGAAACGTTGCGATGGGTCTAAATGCAGGTAATGCTGTGGCTGAACCGTCTGTAACATCAAATTTTGCACCATGCCGTGCACATTCTATTTCGCAACCAACTAGTCTTCCCTGCCCGAGAGGGGCATCATCATGAGTACACAGATCCTGGATTGCGTAGTATTGGCCTTCAGCGTTGGCTAACAGTATTTGTGTATCTTCAATTGTAACTTGTGCAACTTCATTAGGCTTGAGCATCCCTTCTTCACCTACTGAAGTAAATGGTATTTCTTCCTCTTCGCTCACTAGTATTCCTTTCACGTAAACCTATATTGGTACAGCCCTATTAGTGTATAGGTTGTTTCTTTTAGCGGTCAGGTCCCTCGATATAATCATCAAGAGTTTTGTGCATGTGTCGGATACGACGCTCTCGATAGTTAATCAGTAAGCCCTTGAATGCTTTGGAGTGCATACCTTTCTGTACCCTTGGCAAGTTATACGAATCCTGATCTAAACCTAGTCCCAACGAGACTTCACCATGTTTGTAGGTTTCGTGTTTTGGCCTGGGGGGAGGCTCAACACTACTTCTTCGCCCTGCATCTGCATCTGCACCATTATGTGTGACCACAGCAGGAATTAGCGCAAAGTTTTGCAGGTCATAGAACATTTTATTTGGGTCAGTTGGATGTGGACGCTGCCGGAACATCATAAACCCACCTGCGTGTGTATTGAAGGTCAGATTAGGGAAGATGTAGTAGTGGTAGTCGTCCGTCATCTGGTCGTCATTCAAATCTGAGAAATCCATCCCAGCAGCCTCAGCTTTCTCTCTCGTTGCCTTTTGCATAGCGGGACGAACGTCTGCCATGTTGCCATCAAATGTTTCCGGATCAATACCAGCTGTAAGCATCATCCCTTTAAGTGAACTTGTTATTTCGTCCTGATTTGGATAGCGAGGGCTTACCAAGCCGAATGGGACGAGATAGCGATTATGCCGTTCATAAAGGTCGATTTGTACATTGATATCATCGAGTGATTCAAGTAACTGTGGATGAATACCCTGGACGTGGTAAACCTCATTAAAAGCATCTACTGAAGCTTTCCAGTTTGTATCCCATTCGATTGT
>MDTE01202788.1_pt1 | contig 132729 bp, 99 predicted proteins | sample 811231 | NCBI WGS metagenome assembly MDTE01 (sample SAMN05326651, study PRJNA326480) | marine metagenome | isolation source: seawater | place: Indian Ocean: Red Sea | collected 2010 | reverse complement strand
TAATGATCTTCTCTCCATCCCCAGGCGTCTCCGTCGTGCCGGTAACATCGCGCACCTCGTCTTCGGACAAGATAAATGCCTGGGTAAGGTGGCTATGACCGATGAAGCTATAGCGATCGAGCTTCTCAAAAATCTGTAGATGGTAGGCAGCGTCACCTTCATGGACCATATAGTAAAATCCGCTCGGTAAAATCGGTGCCGAGTGAAAGAATCCCAGATCCCCAACCTTCGCTGTATACGGCAAAGAAAATAGCCATGAGAAGTTCTCATCGCTCAGTTGGTCGCGGGTCCATAAGATGACGTCCTTGGCCTCCTGATAATAGTAGGATTCCTCCATCGCCCCGATGACAGCCGCGTCGTGATTACCGAGAAGCGTGGTAACACAACGTTCCCGAATCAAATCGCAGCAAGGGTTTGGATCGGCTCCGTACCCCACCACATCACCCAGACAGATCATGCGGTCCACTCCATGATTGTCGGCGTACTCAAAGGCCGTGGAGAGCGCCTGGATGTTGCTGTGAACGTCGCTGATGATACCGATCTTCATTGGACGATGGTGCGTGTAGACACGATTAGTGTCAAGGGGCCCTTTGTCATCAGGCCCCTCTCCACAGAGGGCTATATCAACGCGATAGTGTCGATCTGGCCTACCCAACGCGTCAGCGAAACATTGCAATGAACCGCAATTCGTGATCTCCTGATCTACGTGGACGGGGAAATAATGGGGCCGAAGAAACAAAAACAGCTTTTCTTGCTACTGGTCATATCGGCACTCGCTCTTGGGCTTATGAGCCTGGTTCAGCCCAATCCTGGAAATATCGCTGGCAGTATGGCTCGGCAAAGCTTTGGGCAGGAAGATCCATTCGGAGATGCGTTATCCAAGGCCGAGCTGACGATGCCCCAGCTCGGCAATGTAGAGATTGCAAACGAGACGTGTCCCACATTGAAAGCTGCGGTTCAGGCCCAACGCTCCCAGGAACTACGACACGATGTCAGCTCTTCATCGTCGGAACAGACCCACAACCTGGTCTGTAAACATGATGGTTCTTCGTTCCAGCTCGAAATCCATGATTCGGAAGGGAAGGTCATCGCTGGCGTAGAGAAAAGCATACCAACCTGGGTTGCACTCGCCCCACCGGTTCTAGCTGTCGTATGGGCTTTTCTACTGCAGAACGCCTTGCTCGCACTGTTCGCTGGCGTACTTCTAGGTGGTCTAATCCTCGCCGGTTTCGCACCGGTTGCCGCTCTGGAGCTCACATTCGTCGATTATATCGGCGGAACACTTCTGAATCGAGACAACCAACTCATCCTGGTATTTACCACGACACTCGTCGCAATGGTGCAGATCTGTATTGCGACAGGGGGGATCCACGCCTTTGTGGATTGGATCACTCGAGGCAACGCCACTCGACGACGCACGCAGGGAACAACGGTAGCATTAGGAGGCTTAATCTTCTTCGACGATTACGCAAACACCACCGTTGTCGGTAGCTCCATGCAACCGATGGCCGACAAAAGCCAAACCAGCCGAGAAAAGCTCGCCTATCTCGTCGACGCAACGTCCGCCCCCATCGCCGGCGTTGCCCTGGTTTCTACATGGATCGCGTACGAGATTGGAATGTTCGACAATTTCGGGTCCAACAATCTCCAACAGTATTTTGGTGACGATATCACAAACGGATTCAGCGTTTTCCTCCACGCCATGCCGTTTCGGTTTTATTGCATCCTGACGCTCTTCTTTGTGGTCACACTCGTATGGAGTCGCCGTGATTTTGGCCCCATGTTGAAGGCCGAACGATTGGCCAAGGATAACCCCCTCGAAAACACATCCGAAGGCGAAGCTCCTGAAAACCCCCACCACGCCGCCGGACAAAGGAAAGCCCGCGCGATCGATGGTATTGGACCCATCATCGCAACACTGGCAGCGATCGTTATCTGGTTTATATACGTCGCAGTGACCCATACAACCGATCCTGAAAGTGCCCATCTGCCACCACTGGTCCAAGCCATGAACGCAGCAAGTGGGCGTATGCTACACATACTGACCTACTGTGGTCTCTTTGGGAGCCTTTTTGCGCTTCTATGGGCGACAGTGCGAGTGCGGTATCCCATTCGACGCGCCCTCGCAGCGTATATGCGAGGTGTACGGTTCCTGGCACCAACATTGGCCATCCTCGTATTGGCGATCACTATGAAAACGGTAACCGAAGACCTTGGAACGGGTCCGTTCCTCGGTGCTCTGGTTCAGGGTGCCCCTACGGTACTTCTACCCGTTATTGTCTTCGCTTTGGCCGGTTTTGTGGCTTTTGCTACAGGAAGTTCGTGGGCAACAATGGGCGTACTGGTGCCCGTCGCCATAGAAACAGCCGCATCCCTGGGTGCCTCACATAGCCTGATGTTAGCCATCGCGGCATCCGTTCTGGACGGAGCCATCTTTGGCGACCATTGCTCTCCCATCTCCGACACGACCGTATTGAGCAGTGCGTCCACCGGCTGTAATCACCTGGCCCACGTCCGCACACAGCTACCCTACGCGCTTATTGTCGGCACCACAGCGATGATCTTCGGTTACGGCTTATCGACCGCCATAACCGGTGACCCCTGGCTAGGTTATGTCGCCGGCTCCATCGCTCTTTTCGCAATCATCATGCGATTTGGAAAGCGCCCGTAAGAATACGCTCAGGGAAGCACACACTCTTCTCCCTCAATCGTAGTGCCGACCCTGCAATAGGTTCGTTGATCCTGCGGCGCGGGGTTCCCTGTCCACTCAAAATCACACCACAACAGCATATTGCCGGTGTTCCCATCGGCCGAAAACCATGTGTAACAGCCATAGACGTCCCCCACATGGTTACCAAAGGCACCATCAATGGGTTCCACCGACGTAATCACAAACACCGTCTGTGTATGATCCAACATCGGGGGCATTTCGCTATCCATCGGACAGAAGTAGTAGCCCTTCAATACCGCCGTCATTTCCTCGTTTGGAGATAGAACCGAGTCAACCGCTGAGATTGTTTCTACATAGGTATTTCCATCGAACCGAATCACTTCCTTAGAGATCGTATTCGAGGGTCTCTCATTGAAAAACACCCATGTCCCCTGCAGTTCGTTCTTACCCGTGGGGCAGCGCGTGCATGAAAAGCCCACTTCACCAGACACCACGCCCGTAAAGGGATATTGCAGCCCACCAGTACCCGGTACAGTCTCCCCTGGGCATACAACAGGCTCGCCAGACGGAATCCATCCCCAATCCAATCGGGCTAAATTTCCGGAATCGCCAAGATTCAACGTGTCGCCGGATGTGCTCGCTCCTCCTCCAAGGAAACAACCCGAGCACAGGACCATAAGAAAGAAACCGATGGTTCCGCTGGTTTTCATAACGCCCTCTCTGATCCACACGATTTTTTATAGGAAGAACTCTACGTAGTATCGCCTTTTCACATCACGGCTTCCAATTGAATTCCTACACACACAAAATTCGAATTCAACAGTTCTATGATCCCACGAAACCAAGCATTGGCACATTCCCTCCAACTATCCTAGGATAGCGACCATGAAACCAGAGACCACCATTACATCACGGTACTGGAGCGCTTGGCGTAATCTACCCTACGCACGCAGAATTCTGTCTGGTACCTCGGCTGTGATTGTCTGTCTCTGTTGCCTTATGATCCTTGGATCACAGTCTACAAGCCGCCTTGCACATGCAGGTAGTAGAGCTGTTCTCGATGGAGCCTATCCACTCGCGTCTCTTCGGGTCTTAAGCGAATCTATGAATAAGGTAAAAACGCGGTATGTGAAGCCCGACAGGGTCCGTCCGCGTCTCATGGTTGCGAAAGCTATTGAGTCACTTCAACGTCACGTGGTTCCACTTCTTGTCACTAGAGAAGGTGGAGATGAAGACGATGGACCCGATGGTCTCATCGTACAAATGGGCGAAGACCGGGAACAGTTTAATCTACGAAGTGTGAAAACCATCGACAAGATGGTTTTCGTATTGATGAATATTTTTCAGTTCATCGACGCGCGTCTCCCTCCGGATAGCAATCGCGAAGATCTAGAGACAGTCGCTACGAATGCTGCTCTTCATACCCTGGATCCACATACGACCTACCTCGATCCGGGCGCCTATCGAAATATGCAGGTGGAAACGAGCGGTAACTTCGGTGGGTTGGGTATCGTCATCAGTATCGTGAAAGGAGACCTTACGGTCATCAAAGTCATGGAAGATACCCCGGCAAAAGAAGCCGGTTTGATGGCAAGAGATAAGGTTCTGCAGATCGACGATGAATCGACCGTAAACATGGATCTTAGCGAAGCCGTAAGTCGTATGCGTGGTAAGCCCGGCAATCCAGTATCCATCCGCGTTCTTCGAAAAGGCTGGGACGCCCCACGCCCCTACAAGATCACCCGCGCCATCATCCAAATACGAAGTGTTGTGTCCAAGTTGTTGGATGGGTCCGTCGGATATGTTCGCCTCAAGAACTTTCGAGCGAACACGTCGAAACAGTTGAAAGCCCACCTGAAGCATCTGGAGACGGAAACCAAGGGGCCTCTTCAGGGTATCATTCTTGATCTGCGGGGCGATCCAGGCGGATTCCTGGAACAAGCGATTCGAGTCAGTGACGTATTCCTCACCAAAGGAGAAATCGTACGAACAATTGAGGCTGGTAATAAACTTCGTAACAAACGTGAAGCGCGGCCTGTAAGCGAAGACGAATCGAAAGAAGCAAAAACAGATTACGAGAAGGTACCCGTAGTTGTCCTCATTGATTCTGGATCCGCATCGGCGAGTGAGATTGTTGCGGGAGCCCTGAAAAACCATGATCGGGCCGTAATCGTAGGAACCCGTAGTTTTGGTAAAGGCACCGTCCAAGGGATCTATGAATTAGGCGATGGAGCAGTAAAGGTGACCATCGCTGAATATCTGACACCGGATCAAATCCCCGTACATGAAGTCGGCGTAGTTCCTCATATTGAGCTCAGTCAGATCGATCCATCTCCCGATGATATGCTCGTATTTGCCCATGAGCTTTTTGATCGGGGTCCAAAGAAAAAGGCCAAGCCAGGCACACGATTGCGCGCAGCCCAGGACATTAAGCCTCTACGCGTCGTATATTTCGTCAAACAACATGAGGAATTGGACGAAGAAGCACGAGACAACCGCCGGTTTGAATATGATGTGGTCAAACAAGACTTCGCACTAAAGATTGCCCAGGCATTAACAACCAGCTCGAAGGCAGCGACAAGTAAAGGTCTATTAAAGTCCAGTCGTACCCAAATCGATGCTCTAGAACGTGAAGAAAATAAGCGCCTCGAAGAAGCTCTCTTAAAGCATGGTGTCGATTGGTCCATTGGTCCCAAGGTTTCACGACCAAGGTTGGAGACCGAGGTGATCATGGACCCTCCCGGTGGTTGGGTCGTTGCCGGTGAGTCACTTCGAGTAACCGTCCGCCTCACGAATACAGGAACTCGAGATCTACATCGCATACACGCGATCGGGACCTCCAATAGCCGTTTACTTGATGGTCGAGAGTTTCTATTTGGGCGCATTAAACGCGGGCAATCCCGAACATGGACCACAGAGATCAAGCCAGCTCTACGCGCCAAAGCCCGACAGGACCCACTCAAGCTTAAATTCTATCAGGATGGGAAAGAAGTGGGACTGGAACGTACGATTGTAGTGGGTTTACGTGAACCAGAACGACCACGGTTTGGTTTTTCGTATCTGGTGGATGACACCTCCGGAGGAAATAGCGATGGGCGTATACAGCGTGGTGAGACCATTTCTTTAACGGTGTTAATGAAAAACATTGGCTCCGGCTCCTCTGGTGAAACAACCACTCTTCTAAAAAGCCTGGCCGGTGAAGGGCTCTTTTTAGAGCGTGGTCGAAAGACCGATGAAAAGCATATGAACCCCGGCGAAATGCGGCCTGTGTCCTTTACATTTGAAGTCCGGCCAACTCTCTCTACCTCCGTCATTCCATTTGAAGTCCAGGTACGAGACCGCAAGAACGGTGTATTCCTCCGCGAACGGATCGAATTGCCGGTGCATAATCCAACGACACGGCGAGGGACCAGTTCATCGAAAACCTTCCTCCCCAACGAAGAAACACAGGTCTATGGTGGGGCATCAACCCGCTTTCCAGTCCTGGCGGCCGTCCCCCCCGGAACCCCTCTCATAATGGATGTCTCGGCTGGTCGATGGGGGCGCGTATCTGTAGGCTCCAACCTGATAGGGTGGACTCGTGTGGATCTGTTGAAAGTGACAAACGGGGCCGATGCGCCAAAGAAAGATATCGCAACCAAGATCAGTAACCGACCACCGAAGATGGATATCGTCGAGCCCCAAATCCATTACGTAACCACGCCAACGGCCCAGCTCAAAGGCCAGGTAACCTTCTACGGTGCGGGAGCCGCGAACGAACGTGCTGTCTCCATATTTGTGGGTCGCAGAAAGGTCTGGTTCGACATACGGCGAAACATTACAGACGAAATGGTGGTTATACCTTTCGATCTGCAACTCGATCTGAAGGAAGGTCAGAATCGCGTTTCTATTCGAATGAAGGAACAGGAACGTGGTGAATCACGCCAAACGGTCCTGATCTTTAGAGAAAAGGAAGGTGACGCCAAATGAGACGTGTAATCGCTATGTTTACAATGTTCTGGGTCGCTTTATTCAGTATCAACACCAGTGTTGCGCAAGAAGCACAGAACGACGCCAATGCCTACGCCAAACGTAGAGAAGCCCGAAACGAAGCTCTAGGAAAAGCCCAGAAGGCGCTGCGCTCTCGGAGTTATCACCTCGCGCTGAAATACCTTAAAAAGGCTATGAAGTTCAGTAATGAACCCGTAGCTGACGACCATTACAATCTGGTCCTGGTCGCCGGACGCCTGAAGCAATGCAAAGATATCATGATACACACCCACGCATTTGCGCGTCTGGCTCCGGATGATCAGGAAGGAATTACAGAGCTTAAAGCCATTCAGGAAAAATGTCTGGATGGGCGCACTGACATTGCGACACTACGAATCGAGGGTGTACAAAAAGATGCGACGATAACCATCGACGACATTGTCATGTCGCAAGGACCACTGGATGGTATTCGGCTCTTACCCGGAAAATACAAACTGAACATTAAACTCGTAGATCATGTATCGAAGAGTCAGAAAGTCGTCCTGAAAAAGGGGGCGTCCGAAACACTGACCATCACTTTGGAGAAGATCACCTATTACGGCAGCTTGAATGTAATTACGACACCAACTGGCGTAAATGTTTCTATCGATGGTGTCAGTAAGGGGAAGACTCCATTGGAAGGAGTAAAGCTTGAAGTTGGGAAACACTTTGTCGAGCTTACGCTACCCGGGTATGATCGATTCATTCGAAACGTTCACATCAGAAGAGATCAGGTGTACGATTTTGATGCCGTCCTGGAGAGTACGGGGGCGGAGAATCCAAAGTGAAGGGAATCAAGCCGATTTCTAAAAACACGAAACTGTTGAATATTTTATAGAGTTACACGTCAGTGGCGGATATGAACCCTCAACCAGAACCCGGAAACGGGGGAGATCTGGTATCTCGGTTACGCGCCGGGGAATCCAGAGCATACCGTGAACTGATGCATACCTACGAACGCCGACTCTTTGCCTTTGCATACGGATTTCTTCGACAGAATGAAGATGCAATGGATGTTGTCCAGGAGACGTTTCTACGGGTCTGTAAAAACATCAACTCGTTCAAGGGAGAGTCCGCATTCACCACCTGGCTCTACCGCATTACTCGGAATCTCTGCATTGACCGGCTTCGCAAGAAGAACCGGGTCTCCATGGGGGAATATAACGACGAAATCAGTAATAAGAATGAGGCCGTAGACAAGCCGGTGTTGGTGTCGAGCATTTCGGAACGTACCCCCGTAAAAGATAATCTCCGCAAAGAGCTTCGAGATGAGCTATTTGCGGCCCTGGAATCCCTGAATGAAACCCATCGGGAGATTCTCTTATTACGGGAGTTGGAGGGCCTCAGTTACGGTGAAATCTCAGAAATGCTCGATATACCCATCGGTACCGTCATGTCGCGCATTCACCATGCCAGAAAGAAAGTCCAACAACAGATGAAACCCTATCTAGAGCCAGAGACCAGCGGAGCCCGTTATGGAAAGAAATGATCAAGAACAAATGTTGTTGGCCTACCTGGATGATGCGCTGGATCCGGCGGAAAAAGAACAGTTCGAGGCCATGCTAGCCGCTGACCCGTCCCTCCAGATGGAGCTTGAGCAGTATCGTACGATGAGCTCGCATCTGCGAACGGAGCTACAAGAGATCGCCGATGCACAAGACTACTCGGCAATGGAGAGTACTGTTCTAGAAGCAGTGGCTGCATCCCAACAGACCGTGGTGACGCAACGTCGAGAATCGCTTCTAGATACATGGTTTGCGAGCGTCCAGATGTTCTTTCGACGACCAGCGATGTCCTTCGCATTGGGGGCGCTTCTTGTGGGGGGCTTGTGGGGGCTGAATGGCATGCTCTCTAAGACCAGCCCCAACACCTCTACAGGAAATCAGTATGCGGAAGAGAATGACGGTCAACCCACGGGCCTCCGGGCACCCGAAGGCGAAATCCGGTTGGTAGAAGTAGAGCACGGTCAGGTCACCTTATCGCAGCGGGGTGGCGATCCGGATGCCCCCACCGTCATCTGGTACGTGTCGGAAGCCGAGAAACCACTCGAGGACCTGGTCCCCGATGATAACAACGATAATTATGATCCGGTCGTACATATGCCGGAAGATGAGGATGCCGTAGAATGAAGTTCTTCTTGAAAGCCGGTTTTTTGTTGTTCTTCTGCATAGCCTCGACAGCCGCTATTGCAAAGAAACCAGCCAACGAGATCAGTACCGCTGATAGCGTACGAGGCGAGCTCGTCTTCCTCGTCGCGGCCAAGAGCCCAGCCCGCATTGACCGTCGACTATTGCCAATGCAGAAAGATCTCGCGCGAGCTTTTGCGCCGAAACTCAACCGGTTCGACTTCATCGAAAACTCCTTCCCCTCCCTATCCAAAGGTGTACCTCGTACAGCGGAATTACCTGGCGGTGGAAAATTGACGATGACGTACGTGGGTACAGAGGGGGAGCACATCGTGCTCAAGATGGAACTACCCGAATGGAGTGGTCAGGTCCGAGTGAAGAACGGGAAACGTTTTTTCCAGGCGGGACGACGATATAACGATGGCATTCTTGTCATCGCCCTGCGTGTAACCCAGATGCGATAGAAGCTCGTACTGTTATCGCCCACTTCCTGGCTCTAGGCTCGGAATAACATCGCAGTCGGGCATATGTTCGGTTTTTGCCAGGCGGTCAACCCCCACAAATGCTTGCTTGGTCTGGTTAGCAAGTATCAGAGCATACCAACGACCACTCTTATGCCGGCAGCTTATAACCAGGGGAAGTGACACATCTTCGACCTCCCCCACCAGCGACCGAATCAGATCTACGTGGAAAAATGCCGATATCGTTTCCAACTGCTCCGGTGGTATTACGATAAGCGCACTTCGGTTCGGCGCACCGATGACCTGTGCCCGAGTCGATTCCGACTGCGGTGGGGCTAAAACCTGCAAGGCGATCGTCCCCAATGAACGACGCACCGCTACAATCAATGCGTTCAAACCTGGCGATTCCTCGGGAACGACCAATGCCAAATCCCGAAAAACCAGCCGTGAATCATGTATGCCGTTTGGAAATCGGGCCTTGAATATCTGTGTCACCTGTTTCGCAAAACCAGGTCCGGGGGGAGTACCGGCTTCAAATTGGTTGCGATAAAACGTCAATAACGACCGAGCAAACGCATCAATATAGACATCTGCATAGAGAGGTTCTTTCGGTACTTTGCCGGTGGTCATCGAAGAGAACAGCCCATTACCCAACGCCGTCGCCAATGCTTCATTCAATAACGCACGGGCCAGATAGGCTTCGGATTCTCCTAGCGCTTCGAACTGACTCAACAGATCTTGTGTCGCCTTCTTAGAACGAGAAAACCAAAGAACATGAACCAACTCATGTACAACCACAGATAATCGATGTTCTAAATTATCGTTGGTCAACACCTCTACAATCACCGCGTCACCTGCCTGATGTGCAAAGGTTGTTACACCAGACCCCTTCCCCACCGGGACAGGAACCAGAGCAACGCGGACGGTTTCCGGCGGAGAATCCAACGAAAAGAATCGAGCTACTCTGGCCAGAAAGTCTGTAACCCTATGCTCCGCCAGGAGTGTGGAAAATTGATCGCGAACCAGCTCCTGACGCTTTTTCCGATCGTCCCCCAAATGCTGTTGCCTAAGGGCACGAACACCACGCAACGCCTCCATCAGATCATCGTGCTCGTCTGGGGTGATTAACCCCTCGAGCCGTGATTCGAGCTCCTCCAAAGAGTTGGAACGGACGGCCAGATTCTCTAATCGCTCTTCGGGGTTCAAGATGGGAACAACGGAACTAATCTTGGAACTATTATTTACCCGTAAACCACGTAAACCACGGCCACCCCTACGGCGGATTTCTTCACAGCTATCGCCACCCTTGCTCGAGGAGACGGGTTCACATAATGCCTCCGCGAGAGCGGCTGTCCGCACGGGAAGTCCCAGGATGGACTCCAGGCTATACACAACCTGTATGGGCTCGGAAGCAACGACGTCTATGTTGAGTTCGACCGGGGCCGGTTGGCTCGCTAACGCATCTTTTGGCGCGACAGGCTTTACCGTTGTGCCTTGCCCCTTACAGCAGAGAACAGCCACAAGCAGGCATCCCACCGTAAAGCGAGACAATACACCCAGCATACGTCCTACCATCTACCCATCCTGCAAGATCCCCGGGTTCATTGGACCTCCCTGAAAGAGCCTACGGTACAGATCGCTCTGCAAGATATTGTGCGGGTCGGTCTGCGCCTTGAGTGTCTTGAAAGAAGTATAGGAATGATCCGGCAAAGAACGACGATAGTCCTCTGCATGCAGGGTCGCATCTTTCGCTGGATAAAATCGACCACCAGCAGAAACGACCAGCTGATCAATCTCGGAGGTCAGATCAATGATTCGTCCGCGGCTACGATTATTGATCGCAAAATCCAAGGCTAATGAATACCCATCGACACCGTGTGACAGAAGGAATGCATCGGTACGATGCCTCTTAAAGACCGCCAAATATGGAGGCATTCCATATTGCCGTGCCAGGGCCAGTGTTTGTGTAAACACCTCTTGTGCATGGTCTGCCGGTACAAAACTCTGGTGCTGAATAAACCCACCCGGCCTATAGACGAAACGCCAATTAGGGACGAAATCCAATAGGAAATTAAAGGCTCCCAGGGATTCACGATGCGTCTTACCCTCGGCTCGCCCCGAACAAGAACGATACTTCACGGCGTTTATCAATCGCATACCAGCCCGATTGGAGAAGGGCTTTAATAGCCTCCACATCCAACTCTTCGGAAGGATCCCGAATAGTCGCCCAGGTAGCTCTTGTGCCGAGGGCTGTAATGTGGCTGCCGCGTTGGATACCTCGTCTGCACGTAAATGACGTGCAACATGCACAATGCCCCGACCAGCGCCATCGCCCTTCGCAAAAGCATCAATCCACCCAACGAGATACGGCTGTTCAACGTTCTTGGCAAAGACATCAAACATCTGCGCCAGGTTGGGGGTCCGGTAGGCTGTTACCTCAACCTGACCCGTCTGAATGGGTTTCAAGCGCAAGGTTGCGGACAAAATACATCCCAACATTCCATATGAGCCGATCACAGCCCGGAAGAAATCTCCATTCTTGTCAGGACCGCATTCAATGACATCTCCGCTGGGCACAAGAACCCGAAGAGTTACCACGTGCTCGCCTAGCGTGCCCGCGGCGTAGCAGTTCTTCCCATGAATATTCATGGCCAATGCTCCTGCTATCGTCGGAGTCATCGTGCCTGACACAACCGGGGGCCAATATCCGTCCGCGATTACATGACGCCATACCTGTTCGACCGTTACACCAGCCTGCACCCTAATTAGCCCGGTCTCGGGGTCCCAGGACTCAATCTCGTTCATGGGTGTACAATCAACCACGATCTGATTGGTATTAATGTTTGCATCTCCATAGGACGCACCACTGCCTCGTAGGTTGATACACCCACCCGCCTTCGACACGGATTCAAAGACTTTGGAGAGCTGTTCTTCCGATTGGATGGCGACATTCCAGCTCCGGCTCGAACATGCCATCCCAAAACCGGACAACTTCCCCCAGAATGCATCGTCAGGATGCCAAGTCTCATTCGGGTCAGAGACTACAGGTTCTGCGGCTTGTGGGGTCGGCTGCACGGCAATATCACTAGATTGTTGTTCGACGGAATATGAATCCTGGAATCATACGAATGATCCACATAACGAGACGCCATCTGCCCGGCACATAGATCGTGTTTTTTCGTTTCTGAACACCATTATACACGGCCTTCGCCACAACTTCTGGTGCCACCACCGGAAGTAAGGCTCCCCCTTGAATTCCCTCCGACATAGACGTCCGTACAAACCCGGGTTTTACCGTCAACACGGTAACGCCCTTTCCCACTAGACGATTCCGGAGACTCTCCATAAAGCTATTTAATCCCGCCTTGGAGGCGCAGTACGCGGGCCTCCCCGTCCGACCACGGTCACCAGCAACAGAAGAGATTGCCACTAGAGCACCACTTCCCCTCTCCTGAAAATCGGTCGCCGCACAATTGAGCCATTGCATGGCCCCCACGGTATTTACCAGTACAGTCTGGCGATCTTTTGAGGAGTTGAATTCATCCGGTGCTGTCTCCGGCATAACCCCTGCTGCGTACACGAGAACATCGATACCACCAAGAGACGCCACCACCTCGTTATAGACCTCTTGGACGTCATCACCACTTACGTCATGTGCGCGAAAGATCGGCATCTGGTTCGGGTCCGTAATGGGAGCGCCCAACTCTTCACATCGGGCCTTTAGCTCTTCCTCGCGTCGCGCCACAAGCGCGACTCTTGCACCACGCGCCGAATACTCTGCCGCAATCGCAGCCCCGATTCCGGAAGAAGCGCCTACTACGATAATTCTCTTCATACTCATTCGAGATCCTTATGTAACCTGTTCCCTAAAGCTGAATTAGGACACGAATGGTTGCGTGGCAAGCACTGGCTATAGTTATCAACGCTTACGGCCTTTGCTACGCCGTCGTTTCTTGGACTTCTTCATCTTGGGTAATTTCCAGGCCAATCGGGATGGGCTACCCCCATATAAGAGACTATATCGGAACCAGGATTCCAGAACTCGCTTGGTATACCCTCGGGTCTGTCGAAACGGGATACGTTCGATAAACATATCCAAACCGTGTCTACGATATTTTCGAAGCCAGGTCTTTACTCTCCCTTCTCCGGCATTGTACCCGGCCACCATTAACGCCTTATGTGCGAAGAGCCCCTTCAAGGTTTGGAGGTAGCGGACGCCGAGGCGAATATTTACAGCTGGGTCCCTCAGACTATCCTCTGTCATCTGGAATGGCGGGTCCTTTGCGGCCATTCTTCGTGCTGTGGATGGTAGAAGCTGCATCAAACCAATCGCGTTTGCCCAGGACTCAATATCCGGACTAAACCCACTCTCCTCCCGCATCAAAGCCCATATAAGAAACGGATCGATACCACCGGCCCCGGCCTGTGCCTCGACCTCCTTCTCGAACCCTTTCGGATAGGCCATACGCCAGATGGTCATCGCCTCACCGGAGACGGGCAGATCATGGAAGTTGGATAGCAGACGACGCAATACATGAACCGATAATTGATGTGCTTGTGCTCGATCGGCCAGGTCCGCCAACAATAATAAATTTTCCGGTGCGACAGCATCTCCCAGGACCGCGAGCTGTTTCTGCGCTTCCTGGAAAAGCCCCATTCGGACAAGCACGGTAATCGACGTGAAGGCCTCATCCGACATACGTCTCGAGCCCTTCTTCTTCTCTCGGGGATCCACGGCGGCCAAAGCTGCCGGCGGGTCCAGCAAGGCCCCATCTAATGCCTTCTTGGCCTCCTTCTCTCCCAGCCTCTGGGCCAGTCGTTCATAGGCCAAGAGGGAATAGAATGATAATCGGGCTTCACGCAATACGTCACGGTAACCACGTATCGCTTTGGTCTTCTGCCCTAGCTGTTCGCGTAAGCGAGCTTCCCAATACGCCAAACGACCTCTTCCACGATAGCCGGTGTCCGGTCGGGTCTTTTTACGAACGTACCGTATCCGTCGAAGAGCCTCCTTCTTTCGGTTCTTCGACAAGGCGCTCCAGACATAGCGCCAACCCACCTCAGGCTGCATATCGCCATCTCTATAGCGCCAGATCGCGTCTTTTAGCAGATTGTCTGCCCGGGTATGGCGTCCCATATCCTCATAGGAGTAGGCCTCATAAAGAACTGCGTCGTCGTTATAGCTGTGCTTCGGCCAACGATTGTGCAGATGCCGGAACGAGCTAAGTGCGGTTCGAAGTTGATCTTCTCGATAGGCAGAAACACCCCCGAAGAAGAGGAAGTCCGGCTCCACATCTTCGCCTTTACAATGGCGACGACCCTTCTTGTAGTATCGAAGACCAGGCTTTCGATTCCGAAGCTTATCGTAAGAACGTGCGACCAGAAATAGAGCACGACACCGTACCGATTTATCCAGACGATCAAAGGCTGAGAGGCGCGGTTCCAATACGGCGAGGACCTGCTTCGATTTGTGTGCAGCGAATAACGCCTCCGCTAATTCGAGTCTTTCGCTCGGCTTAAAACAGGGCAAACGGTAATCCGTCCCCGTGAAACATTTCGGGTCAAGCTGTTGCAGCTCTTTGCGAGCCTGCTTACGCATCGACGACGATCCGGTTTTCCGAAATACAAACCGGAAACTTTCCGTCGCCTCTTTTGTCTGCCCCTTGGCCAATTGACTCATGGCGACCTTGAACCGAGTGCTGCTGTCGGTGGTCCCCCGATATCTTGTAACCAGATCGGTGTGGCGCCCAGCCGCTTCGAGAACGCGTGCGCGGAATCGACGCGCCCGTCGGCCGAGGACCTTATGTTTGAGCAGCTTGGATAGAGCTTTAAGCGCCTGATCTGGTTTCTTATGTTCGTGGTAGACCACAGCCAGTCGCAATCGCGCTAAGTCTGATAAAGGTCCTTTGGTCTTTGCCACACGCGCATACACAGCCTCAGCCCTCGAGAATGCGTGCGCTCGTTCATAACATCGCCCCGCTCGAAACCAGGCCGCAGAACTCTCCAGGCCCTTCTTGGAACGTTTGGCTATTTTTTCAAAGCTCTTTCCGCAATCGATATATTTCCCGGCCGACCATTCCGTTAGAGCGATTCCTCCTGTTTGATCCGTGAAAAGAGGTACCGTATCTGCTCGGAATTGCTCCAACTGTCCGGTATCTAATTTCTGGCCCGCCGCCGCACTATCTGCGAGCAGCAGCAGGAATAGAAAGAATGTGTACCAGAGTCTCATACCGACAAACATAGCCTTAGGGGTTCACAGGACCAAGTATTTCCGATAAGTGCTTACGAACACCCGGTACCAACCGGTTGGAATCGGCTGTTCGAATTCAAAACCAACGAATGCGAACCAAAGTTCCCATAACGCGAGTAATTTAGGTCGCGGATGGTGACAGGAGAGTTCTATTGCAGAAACTTCGCTACCTACCTCCCAACCTGATCACATTGTTCAGTCTCACATTGGGATTGTTGGCAATTCATTTTGCGCTGCATGGAAATCCAGAAGAAGCCGCTTGGTTTATTTTGTACTCGGTGCTGCTAGATAAACTCGACGGTGCATTGGCGAGATATCTCAACGCACAGAGCGATATGGGAGTCCAATTAGATTCCTTCGCCGACTTTGTAGCCTTTGGGATCGCTCCTGGCTGCCTGCTCTATGGGGAGTTATACAACCCACAAACGGGGGCTTCGTTTACGTCCAGTTTCGAATGGATCCATCTCACTGCCCTCGTCTACATCTTTGGCTGCGTACTGCGCCTGGCCCGGTTCAATATCGTCGAAGAAGAAAGCCTCCCCGGTTTCTTCCAAGGCCTGCCTTCTACACAGGCAGGAGGAATCATCGCCGGATTTGTTCTTGTAGCACACGCCCACAACATTGATATGCAGGGGGCCATGAATCCTCTCGGCATCATGCTGGTTGTCGTAGGCTTTCTTATGGTTAGCCCCATCTACGTACCGAAGTTCGGCAACACCCGTACCGCGTTCTGGAAGTGGTTTCAGATCTCCAATGTAGCGATATTCTACACTCTCGTAGGACTACGAGAGTTCCCAGAATATCTGCTATTTATTGGCGTCGCGTATCTGTTTACGGGTGTGTATATCGGAGCGCAACGTTCACGAGAACTACGAAAGACCTGAGTAGACCCCAGGGACCCTGAGGGCAACTTATGGATTACTCTTGCTTTTCTGAGTTCCAGTATGCTACACGACGAGCGCCTGTTGACTGAAGATACGTATCTTCTCATAGAAGCGATCTTCACAGAAAATTCGTAAACCAGCTTTCAGGTTTGCACGTCAACAGGAACCACTCCATCCGGGTGGGCATTTTGCCCGCCTTTTGTTTTTGAATCCAGAGACCTTGACCCAGACCGAATCTAGAACATCCAACTCCGTCGATCGAATCCGCACGCTCGTAGAACCTCTCGTTCAAGAGCTTGGATTGGAACTGTGGGATCTCGTCCTAAGTGGCGATCCGTCCTCCAGCGCACGACTCTCCATATTTGTGGAGCGTGCAGACGGTACCGTAGATCTAGCGGATTGTGCTGTTCTATCGAAAAAGTTAAGCGTCATCCTCGACGTAGAAGACCCCATTGCAGGGGCCTTTCATCTTGAGGTTTCGTCGCCAGGACTGGGCCGTACTCTCCGGACAAATGAGCATTTCGAACGATTCATCGGGAGCCGTGTGAAGATTCGACTATCGGAACCGGTTGATGGGCGACGAAATGTAGTTGGAGTCCTGGAATCTGTGCATGGTGATGAAATCACGATGGACACAGAGGACGGATCCAGTATCACCTTCCAACAACAGCAGATACGTCGTGCCAATCTCGTCGTAGATATCTCGTTTACGGGAAAAAGATAAGGAGCAGACTGATGTTCGCATTAGAGCAGGTCATCGACCAGGTAGTTCGTGAAAAGGGTATTGATCGCAAGGTCCTCGTAGAGGCCCTTGAGGAGGGTATTCTTCGTGCCGCACAAAAAGTGTTCGGCGAAGAACGCGAACTTGAAACCCACTACAACCCTGAAAGTGGGCAGGTAGAACTGTTTATGTACATGACAGTGCAAGAAGAGATCGGAAACCCAGAGTTGGAGATCGATCTTGAGTCCGCACGTCTGGTCGATCCTGAGGTTCTGGCCAATGATGAGCTTGGGTTCCAGATCTTCTACCGACCCGAAGATAAGGAACGTGCCGAGGCCGAGGACCAGAAGTTCGGTGATATCCTGGGTATCCGTGCAGCTCGTCAGACCTTTGGTCGAATCGCGGCTCAAAAGGCCCGAAACGTTGTAATGCAGCGCGTCCGCGAGGCGGAACGTTCCATGATCTACAATGAGTTCAAAGAGAAATCTGGTGAGCTGGTTACGGGTCAGGTTCGACGATTCGAGCGTGGAAACGTCATCGTTGATCTCGGCCGTGCCGAAGCGATCCTTCCTCGCAGCGAGCAGGTCCATCGGGAAACGTGTCGTGCTGGCGACCGGATTCTTGCCTTCGTAAAGAAGGTGGAGCGAGAGACCAAGGGACGTCAGGTTGTATTGAGCCGTAAAGACCCGGGTGTCGTTCTCAAACTGTTCGAAATGGAAGTACCGGAGATCTACGAAGGCATCGTGCGGATCATGAGCATCGCCCGTGAACCCGGCGAGCGCACCAAGATCGCTGTCGCCAGTACAGCTGCAGACGTCGACCCGATCGGAGCCTGCGTGGGTATGCGCGGAAGCCGTGTCCAGGCTGTCGTACAAGAGCTTCGCGGTGAAAAAATCGACATCGTGCCGTATCACGCCGACGTAGCGAAATTCGTCTACCACGCGATTGCACCGGCCGATGTAACCCGAGTACTTGTTGATGAAGATCGACATGTCGTTGAGGTTGTCGTTCCTGATGATCAGCTTTCGCTGGCGATCGGACGTAGAGGCCAGAATGTACGCCTTGCTTCGCAGCTGGTGGGATGGACAATTGACGTCCACTCCGAGGCTGAAGTTGTCGATATGACACGTGAACTCAGCTACCACCTGGTAGAAGAGGCGAATATGGCCGCCGAAACTGTGGATGAGCTCATAACGCTGGGCTACCACAGCATCAAGCACATCGCGACAGCCACCCCGGAAGAGCTCGCTGCTGTCCCAGGGTTGGACGGCGAAAATGCCATGCGAATGGTCGAAATGGCACGAAATATCATCGATCAAAAAGAAGCCGGACTCTACGTTTCTCCATTTGCCAATGAGGACGGTCCGGTAGTGGAAGAAGTAACTCCAGAAGTTACGGAGTCCGAAGAAGTCGATGACGAACTGGCCTATCTCGGACCGCTTGCGGACCTCGGGCCAGTGCCAGACTCTTCTACCGCTCCTGTGGAGGAAGGTTAAAGTTCGTGACCACCATTTCTTCAAGAAACCGCTCTCGAATGCCCGTACGCCTGTGCGTGCAGTGTCGGACTCGAGCTCCCAGGAATGAGCTTCTGCGTCTTCATGCAGATGCTCAGAACGGGAACTCCTTCGATCTAACCCTTCGTGGAGAAGGACGCGGATTCTATGTGCATGTCGAACCAGCCTGCCTCAAAGGTCTGTCTAGGCGTCGGTATGCAAGTCCTCCCCTTACGACTGCCAACGTTCTTGCCCAAATCCAACAACAGTTGGACCAGGACAAGATTACAGCGCAGAAATTCAAATGGATGGATGACGGTGGTGGAATCCAAAACCACAACAGAGTAACTCGCAGAATCCAAAGGTTCCGCGGATGGCTCGCGAATTTCGACCGTTCCAGAAAACCAGATACACCTAACGATTCCGATCACGAATCCGTGAATCCAGATTTGAACGAGGCATCCAATGCGCGTCAATGAACTTGCAGAAGAGCTGGCCACATCCCCAGAGGATCTGCTTCAACGTCTACCGGACCTGGGTATCTCCGTCCAGACGACCCGCTCGACCTTGAATGACGAAGAAATCGACCAGATCAAGAAAGCGATGGGAACCGCCGTCAAAAAGAAACCCTCCGATGAACGACGGGTTCAGTCTACTGTAATTCGACGCCGGGCACGGCGAAAGAAGGCCGTGGAAGAGGTGGTAGAAACGGAAGAGGCCGTAGAGGTAGCTCCCGCGGCTATCCAGGAAAAAGCCGAAGAGCCTGTGGTAGAGACAACAGCTGCCGCCTCGAATATTGAACCACCTATGCCAACGTTTGCATCGGAAGATCAGATAATCGAAGCAGGCGTGCGTGACAAAGTCCGTCCACCCGTTGAGAAAGCACCGGAAGAACCCCAGGAAGAAGAAGCGGTTGAAGCCGATGCAAAGGAAGAGGTTGCTGCAGAGGCCGAGGTAGCGGAGGCCCCAGGGGCAACGGGAGAAACGCCTGAACCGGGTGCCCCTTCTGGAGACTTCATGCCAAGCTTCTCGAGCCTGGATGATGTCATCCCTGGCTATTCCGAGATGGTGGAGCACCAGAAGAAGACGCAGGAAGAACGAAAGACACGAGCCCTGACGGAGTCGCAAGAAGAGGGTGCTGGAAAGGACCTCGTAAACAAAGACGAGCTCGCTGCGTTCAAAGAGGCCTTTGGGAAAGCCAAGAAGAAACGTAAGGGGCGCGGTGGAAGCGAGTTAGATGCCAACGCGCAACGCCAACTTCGGCGAGGAATCGTTGTTGAGAACTTCAAGGCGCGTGGACCAAGAAAGCGCAAGCGGAAATCTGTCGAAACAACGACTCCGAGCACTTCCGCGACGATGAAGGCATCCAAACGCGTTGTGCGTATGGAAGACGGCCAGATCTCCATGAGTGATCTCGCCAATCAGCTAAGCATGAAAGCTTCTCATCTGATTCGGCACCTCATGGGCGTCGGTGTGATGGTCTCTATTAACGAATCGATCGATCACGAAACAGCCGAGCTGATTGCAGATGATTTCGGATTCACTCTGGTGAACAGCACCTTCGAGATCTCTGACTTTCTCTCCCAGGTCGCGGATGAAGATTTGGTCGTGGAAGCACGTCCGCCCGTTATCACGATCATGGGCCATGTTGATCATGGGAAAACGTCGTTGCTCGATAAAATCCGAGCCGACAAGGCCAATATCGTAGACCAGGAAGCCGGTGGAATTACGCAGCATGTCGGTGCATATGTTGTTCAGGCGTCCGGTCAGGATCTTGTATTTATCGACACTCCAGGTCACGAGGCCTTCACGGCCATGCGTGCTCGTGGTGCCCAGGTTACAGATATCGTTGTACTGGTCGTTGCTGCGGACGATGGTGTGAAACCACAGACCCTGGAGGCTATCAACCACGCGAAGGCTGCTGAAGTACCCATCGTTGTAGCGGTAAATAAGATCGATAAAGCCGAAGCCAAACCCGAACGAGTACGGCAAGAGCTCACCGAACATGAATTGGTCGCTGACGAATGGGGTGGAGATACCTCCTTTGTCGATGTATCCGCAAAGACTGGTCAGGGACTCGATGCGCTTTTGGAGAACCTTGCGCTGCAAGCAGAAATCCTTGAGATCAAAGCCCCGGTCAACAAAGCAGCACAAGGGGTCGTCATTGAATCCCGGCTGGATCGCGGACGAGGACCACTGGCTACGGTCATTTTGAGTGAAGGTATCCTCTCACAGGGAGATATCGTTGTCTCCGGACAATCCTACGGGCGTGTTCGTCTCCTGCTCGATGACAAGTCCCAGCCTATAGAAAAGGCTGGCCCTGGTTATCCTGCTGAAATCGTCGGATGGAATGCAGTCCCCGACGCAGGCGATCATTTCTACGTAGTAAATGATGACAAGTCCGCACGTGACATCTCCGAGCATCATGAACAAAAAGCGAAAGCCAAGATAGCCAGTAGCACACCGAAGATCCTCTCCCTTGAGGATCTCTCCGCGCAAATGCAATCGGGTGACGTTCAGGAACTACCGGTCGTGCTCAAAGCCGATGTCCGAGGCACCGTAGAAGCCATCCGAACGGCAATGGAAAAGATTGAACATCCCAAGCTCTCCGTCCGTATACTTCATTCTGCGGTCGGCGGAGTAACAGAGGGTGATGTGCAGCTTGCCTCCATCTCCGGAGGTATCGTCTTCGGGTTCAATGTTCGAGCCGATGCACAAGCCCGTGATCTCGCAGAAAAGACAGGTATCAGCATTAAGCTCTACTCCATCATCTACGAGCTGCTTGACGATGTGAAAGACGCGATGAGCGGCCTTCTTGCACCGCAGATTGAGGAGAAGCTGCTCGGTACCGCAGAGATTCGGGACACGTTCCAAATCACCAAGGTCGGTTCTGTCGCAGGTCTCATCATCAGTGACGGAAAGATCACACGTAGCGCCATCATTCGACTATTCCGTGACAACGTGAAGATCTATGAGGGTCGCCTTTCTAGCTTGAAGCGTTTCAAGGAAGATGTGCGTGAGGTCAAGGAAGGCTTCGAATGTGGTGCCTCCCTTGAGAACTTCAACGACATCAAATCTGGTGATGTCCTGGAGGCCTACGAGATTATCGAAACACAGAGTACCTTTGAGGGCTCGCTCTAAGAGTTACTTTGTCTCTGTGCGGAGGTACGCACATGGCCATGTTTGTTGCCGTTTGCAGCCTGGAACTTGGGCTCTACGAAGTCACTTCCTTGAAGGAAAAGCGTAGTATTGTGAAGCGAATCATTCGGCGTACACAAGACCGGTTTCGTGTAGCAATGAACGAGGTAGGAGCCCTCGATGACCTTGGGAGAGCAGAGATAGGAATCGCATTGATTGGAAATGACCAGTCCATCCTGAATAGCGTTCTGGATCGCCTGATTCAATCTGTCGAAAAACTCCACCTGGCAGACGTCGTCGCAGTTGATTTTACTATCGAGGCCTACTGATATGCGCCGTAAACAACCCTATAATCGTCCCGACCGGTTCGGACAACATGTGCAACGAGAGCTGGCCAATATCCTTCTAAAGGGACCACTCCGAGACCCGGATGCACGACCCGTAATCATAACCCACGTTGGGATGTCCAAGGACCTACGAGTCGCCAATATCAATGTACAGGTGCATGCCGAAGGGGAAGAGAAGGTCAAGGCTGTAGAAGCACTACAGCGTGCGGCTGGATTCCTACGACGTAAACTCGCCCCACGGCTTTCCTCCCGAAGCATCCCTGAGCTCCGGTTTCATCTCGATGACACTCTGGATGAGGTCGATCGCTTGGCCCAACTTCTACAAAACCTCGAGACGAACGACCACGAAAGCACCCTGGAACCTGACGAGTCCTGACAGTCATGCACGGATTTCTGATCTTGGATAAACCCAAAGGGTGGTCGAGCTCAAAAGCCTTGAGCCCCCTACGGCGCACTCTCGGTCGCTCGGTCCGAATCGGCCATGCAGGGACATTAGACCCCTTTGCGTCGGGCCTTCTCATCGTGATGCTGGGTGATGCAACCCGGTTGTCTCGCATCGCTATGTCTCTGGAGAAGCACTATATCGCTCGTATCCAATTCGGCCTGGGAACCGATACATTGGATTGCGAAGGCGAAGTAGTGGACCAGCAAGATCCCGGCCCCTACGAACCCATGCGATTGTTGGATGCGATATCTATGTTCCAAGGCAAAATCGAACAGATGCCGCCGGCATATTCCGCTCTGAAAGTCGGAGGACGACGTGCCTATCGATTGGCTCGGGAAGGCAAAGAAGTCGTTTTGGAACCACGACAGGTCATGATTCATCATATGGCGGTCCAGTCCGTACGCTGGCCGTTCGTAGACATCTCCGTCACCTGTGGCTCGGGAACCTATATTCGTGCGCTGGCTAGAGATCTGGGGGCAGCCCTGGGCCTACCGGCTCACCTGACGGAGCTACGTAGGCTTCGGATCGGCCCCTTTGATACGGACAGCCCAAACGCTTTGCCATGCTTTGACGAGCTCACGAATGAGAATATTCAAAGCCGACTTGTACCTCCCGGCTTCATTGTGCGAGCGGCCAATCTACCGTCGGTACAATTATCGCCAGAACTCTCACTCGACTTTGTGTTTGGTAAGCCTGTCGAGGTGGATTGTGCAACGACCGACGACACAACAGAGATTGCGGTCATCGGTTGTACGAACGCGTCTGAAGAACCGCTCTTCCTGGGACTGGCAAAGAACCCCGAGGACGGCTCATTTCGATCCACGACGGTCTTATCTTCAGCACGAATCCAGGTAGAAGATAACCGATAAGAGCCCAACGAATCTATCGTACAAGCTCAATAAACGGATCGGGAACAAAGCCCGGGGCGCGTCCATCCTTAAAGGTCACCCGTGTACCGCAACCTTGCACACGGCGAGCCCGGATAATTACGCCTTCTGCCAACCATCGACTCGTCTTTTTGGCCTCACAATTATCGCGGACCGGCGCATCGCGAACAACCACGACTCCAAGCTTATCTCCGTAGGAGTGGATCACTCGCTCCTGTCCTTTTGATTGAGAAGCTCGACGAGCCTCACGCGCCGCAAAATCGGTCAATCCAGCAACTGCAGCGAGCACTAGACATACCCCCAGTAGACCATTGCGGAACACGAGGAGCTCTTGTTTCAAAACATGTCGCAAAAGAATAAGGCATATTCCCAGCCAAAACCCGAGGTAGGCCAGCCATCGCCATGTTTGTATCGACAGAAGGTCGTACCATTGCTGTCGACGAGACTGACGAGGCGGGAGATCAAAAACATCGGGATCTCCCCGCTGCCGTGCTCGCTCCACCAGCTCTTCCACGAGATCCGTACGCAATTGCGACGCCCGTTCCACTAATTCCACTGGCACATCCACCTGCGCTTCAAGGCGCAACACCGTGGCAAGTGCCCACCCCAATTTATCGCTTCGAGCATAGGCTACCGCCATATTCCAAAGACTGAGAGGGTTCGCCGTCTGATTTTTCAGGATGCGAATCGCTTTGTCATAATCCCCCTTAACGATATGCTCAAAAGCAACCGGGTGAGCCGTATAGGTGGGCTGCTCAACAGCGTGTGCCGAGAGAGACGTGTAGAACAAAAGGGCCAATGCCATCCATCGGCCAATGGGCCGGGCCATTGCTTGGAGACACAAGCTCATACCTGCCTCCGGAGCCGCTCTACGACATCTAGTGTTCTATCCCGTATGGATTCTGTCCCATCTGCGTTACCAAAGCGTATCGCTTCGAACGCTTCCAAAAGCTCCAGAATCTCTATAACCAGCTCCTCTTCCACCGACCTTTCAAGAAGACTACGGCGTAAACGATCCCTGGTTAATCCCTGCGAATCCACTGCAAGCACTGCAACTAGCGCATTACGCAGGCCGGATGCCATCCGCTTGGAGGCAAGATCGGTATCATCCATCGGTGCGGAACGGATCGTGCGTTTCGCACGAGACAACATACCGCGCACTGCCCGCTTCGGATCAGCCTTACGTCGCAATATTAACAATCGCAGACCTTCCAGAAGGAAAAGAACGACCACTGGGATCCCATATGCCAACCAGGGAGCTGGTGGGTCGGGAAGTGGTGACTCGTCCCCTCGAAGCCCCGCAAGAGGTTCCGGGGTAAGGCGGCGCCTTTTTGGTTTTACCGTAACTGTAGCCGGTTGTGCCTTGTCGGATTCCGAGGGAAGTACACGTAATTGCCATGGTCCAATCGTCGTGAGTCGATAGATTTCAACGGTCGGATCATAATATGCGATCCGAACAGCCTCTATTCGATGTGTACCCACTTCTTCTGGGTAGATGATGTACTGATACCGGCAAGCCCCCTTTGTGCCAGACGCAATAATCTCCAGTTCATCACAGTCATCACCTGGAACCGCTTCGATTCGCAGCCCGTCCGGTACACGAATTAAAGGTCGCGAGATCGCATCTGCGTTGCCCTCGGCCGCAACAGCTACATTGATGATAACAGGGTCACCCACACGACTATGGGTACGGTTCAGCCGACCTGTAAGGCGGAATGTTCCCACCTGACCTGAAACATAGTCATGAGGTTTCGACGCCTTTGGCGGTGCTATAACATTCAGCCGTATCGGCTGCGCCGTAACGGTCTTACTGCGGTTTTGAAATCCCCTGCCTATCGATAGTCGTGCCTTGGTCTGCCCTATCGAAAACTGACCTACAGATACCGGTGTGAGCATCCAACGCTCCAAAGGGACCGCCTGGTAGGCAGTACGACCTATGACGACTCGCTTCTGTAAACGTTTCCGTTGGTTTTGATCCGCTAAAAGATCTCTACGAAGAAAACCCGACATCTTGCCCGGCTTCACATCCTGTAGGTTTCGTACATTGAAGCCTTCTCGTATGAACAGATCGACCCGTAACTGCGTGGGTTCCCCAAGAACCACGGTTTCCTTCGGAACCGTCGCCATTAGAAAAACAGCTTCCCCCTCATGGGATTCAAGATTGATCTCCTCGGGGGATACAGGGTCTAAGGTCGGACTCTCTACGACGGTGACCTCAAGTGTTTGCGATTGGGCAACGACTCGACCCTTGGACAAGCCCTTCGCCGGGTGAATCGTGTAAATACCGGGCACTGTGGCGATCGCTATAAAGTTCACATTAAAATGCGATTCCCGGCGCCCATTGATGATGGTTATCGACGTCGATTGACCACCCGCACGGAATTCCAATCCAGGAGAAAATGGTGCATCAACCTCGTCAATGGCCCCTTTCGCCTGTACCCGCACCTCGACCTCATCTCCAACATAGACCTTCTTAGAGGACAGCTCGATCGTTACCGAAGCCGCCTGAGCAAGCGAAGAAAAGGCGAAAAGGAATACGAACCCAAAGAAAAGGCGAATCCCCAGATATGTCCGATGGTTTACCACGCCTGTTGAGGATCCTGTAGGAGTTGCATCATTTGTCGCTTCGCTCGCTCTGCTTCTAGGTTCTTCGGATTCTTATCCATATTCTGAAGAAGTTGTTCAAGGGGAGCTTTCTGATCAGGTTGGGGCGAGCTCTGAGAATCGGAATCCTGGTTGTTCTCGGACTGATCCTGTTGTGACTCATCTGCATCTGGATCCTGCGAGGAATCTCCCGGACTCTGCACCCCATGCCAGACCACGTATACGACATCGGTTTCTGGTCCCTGACCACGAAGAATAACGCGTGCGGCCTCTTTCTTTTTCTCCACCTGTATCGAATAGCCATTGGGCATGGGTGTCGTCTTCGCGTTGGGTTTATTTACATCATCACCACTATAGCCAAGAACCACCAATGTATTGCGGGGCGCAGACATCAACACTTCCACTGCAGTGTCTTTTTCCTCATCGGGCTGCACCTGATACCAGTCTGGATCAATACCACAAACACGACCCAGCAACTCTGCACGGGCGTCGGGCTGTAATGCAGTGGCCTCATCGGGTCGATTATTTGCCTGCTGTTCGCCGCCCGCCGACTCATCCAGATTATCTCGCGGACAATCCTTAAGCTTTTTCACGGTAATCCAGTAGGGAATTTCGATTCCATTTTGAGCCATGGGAGGTTGCACCCGAATAAGATGGGGGCCTCCGACCATGGCCTGGCCCACGGCAAGGGTTCGACCGTTTCGCGAAGTTCCTTTGGCAAGTACCGACCCACGACTATCGCCGACTCTGACCACCAGATCGGCCTGCTGTGGTTGGCCCGGTACACGAGCGGCTTGCTCTGGTGGCTTCTGACCCGGGTTGGCCCCCTGGCCTTGCTGGGGAGGATCCAGGGTGTCCACCAGGACCACCAATCGCTCTCCGACCTCGAGTTCGGTTAAGTAGAGATCGGTATCTCCCGGACAGATACGAGCCAGATAGTCTGCGGTCTCATCCACCTGTTGCATACCGCCTCCCCTGCCACCGCGGTGCGGATCCAATTCAGCGCAGGGCGGTAAAGCCAGAAGGTCCAATCCATATTTATTCGGTGCCGCAAGCTCGCGGTCATGTTGGATGACAAAGGTAATGCTTTTATCCTCCACAAGAGTCTTTTGAACGCTGTTGCCCTCGACCGCCACATCCAACCCTTGCACCGTAAGCGTAGAGGGATCTCCACGCTCACCAGGACGTAATTGGGCAGAAAGCCTGGTGCCTTTTTTCGCATCAAATACGAAATAATCGGTGTCGTCTGTACATAACCAACGATCCTTAATGGTTGCTTTATACGATTCGTCGACCTCGAGTTTTTGCGGAGAACCCTTCGGAGCCTCATCGGGTTCGACGTCCCCATCTCGGCGAGAACACGGTGGATCGGTTCGATACAATACAGCTTCCAAATCCTGACGTACCAGCGCGGGCTCGTAGTTGGCTTCCAGAGCTTTCTCCAGATAATTCCTCGCTTCCAACCACGCCTGTTTTGCATCTGCGGCCGGATCCTCCGTACTCCCCTCCTGCTGGGGTTCCTGGGCCGCAATCTCAGCCGCAATCGCTTGTCGAATATATACATATGCGATGGCCCGTAAGACCTGTCCACGTTCCGCATCCGGAACCGAGGCGAGAGCTGTATTCAATGCCTGAATCGCTTTCTTGAACTGATCATTCTGGCCTCGAATGATGCCCTCATTGAGGTTTAACGAGGCGCTCTGTGGCAACTGCTTTAGAGCTCTCTCTATATGCTTCAATGCCGATTCTGAATCCCCCTGATCCAGTGCCGAGAGGGCTCGTTCCACAGTCCCATGACGTGTTTGAAAATGCTCTGAATCAAAAGAACAGCCAAGACAAGACAGAACGACGATTCCAGCAAGCACGGTTTTCCCTGTTCGACGCCGGCGCCAACGCGCATCGGAGAGGAAAAGCTCGAGCAGCAGAAGAACGACTGCAAGTCCAAGTGGAATGTCGAAATGGTCTTCCCGCATCTTACGAACCTGCTCGTCGTATTCCTTCTTTTGCAAGCGGTCCATCTCCACAAACAGTTCCTCGGTCACCTGCCCTGAGGATAGTGAGAAGTATCGACCACCGGTACGATCCGCGATGGTTCGTAAAACGGTATCTCCAAGTCTGGAGAATACCGGACGACCTTCTCCATCCTTTTCTACCGATTTCTGTATACCCCGATCATTGAGAATCGGTACGGGTTTCCCTGTGATCGATCCAACTCCGACGGCAAAGACCTTGATTCCATCTCCCTCAAGCTGGTCCAGAACAGGCTTCAACTGTTCCAGAGTCTCTTCCTCACAGGCTCGATCCGTACTTCCATCGGTCGGCACAGTACAGGCCCCATCGGTAAATAGAACAATGGCTTTATGCTCGGAACCACTCGCACCCTTATGTTGTATCCTCTTCTTTTTCTCACCATCTTCCGTAACGACCGGACCCAGCCCCAGCGCCGTACGGCTGGTCTGTAGTGCCATGGCAATATTTGTCCCTGGAATCGCAAGAGATAATGGATCGAGTTCCGCCAGATATTGCTGAAGAACTCCATAGTCAGACGTCAATGGAGACTGAATGAACGGTATTCCAGCGAAGGGGACTAAGGTCACTCGACCACCAGGAAGCCGAGACAAAAGCGTAGAGACCTGTGCCGTTACCGCCTGCAATCGGTTCGGTAAAATGTCTTCCACCAACATCGAACGTGACACATCGAGAGTCACAGCCACGTCGATACCAACATGTTGCAATCGGCGCGTCTTATAGCCCCAGCGAGGCCGAGTAGTGGCAATCACAACCAGCGCGAGGGCTACAAGCCAAAGAACCCTTCGAAGCCATCGGCGCCATCCAGGTCGTTGCCCATGAATACGACGGATGAGCTCTTCATCTCCGACCATACGCATAAGGCGGCGTGCCCGGAGCGCTTCCCAGATAAACATCAAAGCAACGATCGGCACCAGCCCCAGAAGCCAAATGAACTCCGGATGGTCGAGGAATTTCATCCACTCCGACGGCATCATGGAAACCTCCGAAGAACCAGGGCCGCTAACAAGCCCTCGGACAAAAGAAAGAGTAGACCGAGGAACAGTGGATACAGAAACATCTCACGCCCCTGCACCGGACGCGAATGCTGAAATATTGTCTTTTCCAGATTCCTGAAGGCTGCCTTGAAGGTTTTCTCGTCTGGCGTCTCCCAGAACTTCCCATTGGTGTTGGATGCAATCTCCTCGAGAAGAGCCTTATCCGTCGGAATGGGTTGATCCGGCTTGGCATAGCGTAGGTTCCCAAACATATCGTAGGTTGGCACCCACGTGAGCGAAGGATCGCCGATAAGAATCGTAAAGACGTTGATCTCACCTCGGTCGCCCGCCAGATTATGCTCCCTGAGTTTTTCGATCATGGTCTGCGGTTCAATCTGTCCGCCCTGGTTCTTACCGTCCGTGATCAGCACCAAAACCCGACCTCGCGCACGATTGCGCTGACTCGTCGCACTCAGTCTCCGGTACGCCCTGGCAAGAGTGTCACCGATGGCCGTTCCCCGACCCGAAATCGTACATCCATTCCCACAGCCGGCCTCGTGATCTCCCAGTCCGTCATCAAGAATAAGCCCCTCGAGATTCGTCATCACCGCGTCGTAATCCAGAGTCAGCGGAAACTTCAAAAACGCCTGTTCCCCGAAGACAATCAGACCAATCCGGTCTTCATCTCGCTCCTTTACGAATTTCTTCAAAACCTGCCGAGCCATTTCAAATCGATTCGGGGGTTCCTTTCCTGTACGGATATATCGGTCAAGATCTGCACGTGGGATATCGACAGCCCGCATCGAACCACTCATGTCCAACGCAAACATAATGTCGACGCCTTCCCCCGAGATCGAGTCCATATCCGGCAACTGTGGGCGGGCCAATGCGATGATAAAGAACGACAGAGCAAGGGAACGAAACAATCGGGGCATCTGGGTAAGTACACGATAGCGCACGAAAGATCGGGCAACGGAACGGGCCAAATCAAATCGCGCCGTTCGAAACGCCCAGCTACGCCTCTTCATCCATCCGCCAAGGCCGAGATGGATCGCCCATATAAGCACCAGCAGAAGCAGCAGAAAGGGTCTATCGAAGTGAATCGTCGGCATCGGGGTTCCTAAAACAGCTTCGTAAGTGCCCAGACGAAAGGCACCAGGAAGAATACGGCGTCAAAAGCAAGAAGCACCCAGACCAACGGCTGCTCCACGACTTCACCACCAGACCGACCACGTACGACACGACATCGTGCCATTAAATCACCTGCTCGACGTTGCCCCTTATCCGTAGCGGCCAGAAAGGCTTCTCCCAGAAGGGTGATGATGGGAAGCAGTGTTACGTTTCTCGCGATCCGGGAGCCTGCGCCCGCAACGGACCGTAGAGTAGACCTCTGTACACCCGCCCCGATCGTGCCATGTATAATCTCCAAGCCTGCTGCTTTCTTACCAGGAGAACGTCGCAGAACATCTCGTAAAAGCATCCAGAGGCCGAATAGACCCAATCCAAGGGAAAGCAACAGAACATTGGCCTTCATAGCGGCTAATAAGAATAGAGGTGTCGCCACGAGGCACCCCACGCTCAAGTCTACTGCGAGCGCGAAGGCCCGCTCTACCTGGGTCGGTATCATTGCACGCGCCTGTAGTTCCTGGGCCGCTTGTTCTTCCGGAGAAATACGCGTCTTATCGACAAGCTCGCCGACCTCAGAATGCATATGCCGAATCTCATCCGCCATCGTTGTATGGGCGGCGAATTTAATGAGATCCATTCCGTACAACATCTGCCGAAGCACCAGAACACTCAAACCACGCTTGGGAGACTCTTCGGCCCATTCCAGAATCTCGGTGCTGGTCGCCTCTACAGACTCCACATCATAGCGAGAGCCGAGATAGACACGTAGGATTTCAGACAGACGTGTAACGTATTCTTCGTTCTGAACACTCTCTTTATCCGCCCGAGCCTTTAGATTTTCCAGTTCTCGAAGGGCGACTTCACTTGCCGGAATCGGAGGCCGTTCACCTACAGCCACCATTCGGCGCAATACGAGCCAGAGAAGCAAGAATAGAACAACAGCCGCGAGTCCTACTCCAACGGCGATCACAAGAAATACACGCGTGTCATCCCTTGTCACGATGGAGCGACCTTTCGGCCCTGGCTTGCCCAACTCTGGAACACCATCGCCCGTATACGCGCCATCCACACGAACCCTGCCCAGTTCGACCATACGTGTTCCAGTCAACGTTTCCTCACCGGTTTCGGGTCGCATTACCCAGGAAAGCTCTACACTCGGAAGGACCGTCACATCGAACCGGATTGGTGTCACCACGTAAGTGAAAACACGTTCGATTTCGCCATTTGGCTTAGTCTCCTGCTGCTCGAAGACCTCCTTCTGAATGAAATTCTCGAGCGGAAGCCGAATCGGAAAGAATGTGCTGATATTGGCCGCGTGCCGGATCGTGACCTTCAGCTCATGATCTTTACCAAGAACCCAGACCGGTTCTTTTGGAGACACATCCACAACAATCGGGACATCCGCAACTTGTGGAGTCTCTGCACTCTCTTTGGCGTCGGACGCCACGGCTGGAGCTACCAGACAGAAGGCGAGCAAAAGCCATCCCAACAAAATCGACCGACCCATCATTAATGCCTCTTGGCTCGCAGCTTGAAATACTGCAATAGAGGACGGGTCGGGTTCTCATCCAGATTCACAGACACCACCTGGGCCCCTGCTCTACGAAATAGAGTCTCGACCTCTTCGATCTGCGCTTGTACTGCGTCAACGAACGCCTTTCGATAGGACGAAAAGCCCATCGGTAGTATCGCACGAACACCGCTTTCTGGATCCTCGGCCAGAGTAGCACCCAGAGAATGGGGATTCAGATCGAGTGGATCCCGAATATGAAGTGGAATCACATCATGGCGCTGTGCCAACGCACGCACTTCTTTATCGATCGCGGACACATCGAGGAAATCACTGATGAGGAAAACGACCGACCGGCGTTTCAGGATGAGGCCGAGATAGGCCAACGCTGCTGAGAGATCAGTCTTTCGACCTTTCTCCGTCGCCGCCCCAAGAACCTCACGAATAATCCGCAGACCATGGCCTCGGGTCTTCTTGGGAGGCACGAATTTGCCCACCGTATCCGAAAAGAGCAGAAGACCCACCCGGTCGCTATTATGGATTGCAGACAAGGCGACCGTCGCAGCCAGCTCAGCCGCCATCTCACGCCGAACAGAGGAGCCACTACCCGTCATCATCGACGAAGAGGTGTCCAGCGCAATCACCACCGTAAGCTCTCGCTCTTCTACAAATTGTTTTACATGGAGTTCCCCGGTGCGTGCCGTGACATTCCAATCGATCAAACGGATCTCATCACCGGGTTGGTATGGTCGCACCTCATCAAAGGACATTCCTCTGCCCTTGAAGACCGAGTGATAGGACCCGGCCAACTGGTCCTGCACCAGTCGTCGCGTAAGGATCTCAATGCGACGAACCTTGCGCAACAACTCACGCGGAGACAAGGTATCTGCACCCTCAACCGGCATGATACGTCTCAGGGAATCTCAATCGTCTCGAACAGTTTTTTCACAATATCGTCCGACGAGATCTCTTCTGCCTCCGCTTCGTAGGACAGAATCACCCTGTGGCGAAGAACCTCGTATCCAATGGACTTGATGTCCTCAGGGATCACATATCCGCGTCCTCGCAAGAAGGCATGAGCCTTCGCAGCACGCGCAAGATTCAAACTACCCCGGGGGCTGCTTCCGTATTGAATAAGGGGTACAAGCTCCTTAAGGCCGTATTGATCTGGATAGCGACTGCTATGTACCAGACGCAGGATGTAATCCTTGAGTTTCGGGTCGATGTAGATGGCTGACACCACTTCTCGGGCCTGGAGCAGTTGCTCTCCATCCAGCTGTGGCTCAACCTCTGGAAGAGTTTCCTCCACAACACGATCAAGAATCACTCGCTCCTCATCCAAAGTGGGATAGGCCACTTTGACCATCAACATAAATCGATCTACCTGTGCCTCGGGAAGAGGATAGGTCCCTTCCTGCTCGATCGGGTTCTGTGTTGCCATAACGAGAAACGGTTTCGGCAATGGATGCGTCTCATCTCCGATCGTAACCTGTTGTTCCTGCATCGCCTCCAATAACGCCGATTGGACTTTCGCCGGAGCACGGTTGATCTCATCCGCGAGAACAAAATTGGCGAAGATTGGCCCTTTCTTTGTTCCAAAGGTCTGAGACTTCGGATCGTATATTACGGTCCCCGTTAAATCGGCTGGAAGGAGGTCTGGCGTAAACTGAATCCGCCGAAAGGTTCCATCCACAGAACGAGCAATGGTCCGGACCGTCAGAGTTTTGGCAAGCCCTGGAACACCTTCCAGCAAGACATGTCCCCCAGCCAGGAGTCCGGTAAGTACCAACTCCACCATGTCATTCTGGCCGACTATGACCTTTCCTATGGTCTGGCGAAGTGGCTTCAAAAAGCTGCCAGCGACCCGAACGCGGTCATTGATAGCTTGCACTTCTAGCGGCTGCGATGTCTGCATCTTCGTTCTCCCATCCAACAAAACATTACTATCCACTCAGCGACCAGCTGAGATTCAAACGGACATCGGACTTCAGGCATTCCCTAGTCGTTCGCTCCGTAGGGTTTAGCCGCGAGTCGTCTCGTAGGTCTCCCAGAGGCGCGCAAGAGCATCGGAAAGCGCACCTTCCAGCTTGTTTACATCTTCCGACTGCCACTCGTCGTCATCTCGGACAAATGTCGTGAGATCCTCTCGATTGTCGAAACGAGCTAATGGTAGATGGAAACGACGGCCGTGAGCATCGACTGTGACCGTACCCGATTTGTCGGATGTTTCCAGCAGATGTTCCATATCGCAGGAGCCGTACTCGTTGATCATGACGTCTTCCGGACACATATGGTTGAGGATGCTGCCCGGATCGTCCGGGTTGGCACGTGCTCTGTTCTTACGGCGAGACTCTTCTGGAGTTACCCAGATATACAAGACCGCTGCTCGTTCCAGAATCGCTTCCGATAACTGTGAGAATGCGTAGGCATACCCATAGGTGGTTGGAAGAGGCATCGAAGCACCATCAGGACCACCCCGTGCAAACTCAATGACAATCGTCTTTCCATTCAGACTGCTTGGGCGGCGCCCAAAGATCTCACGATTGAGACGATCCGCTTCACCCGATAACCGATCGGCCAGCAGGCTACGAAGTTCCGTGTCCATCGAATCAAAAACAGTCGCTGCTCCGACCGCGGTGCGGGCCTGATCAATGCGATCAAAGAGATGGTCAGCACCAGCTGGTGGCGTAGGCGCATCGAGGTGAGTCATCACGATGTAGTCCTGATTCACCAGCTGCAATAAGGTTCCCCAATCACGTCGCTCGGTAAAGGAAGCCTCCTCGTTTGCATAGAAGATCCGAGCCTTTCCGAGAGCCTCAAGGTGCTCGTCGATCATTCGTAAAAAGTGCACATAGGGGAAGTCATCCAGTTGGACGGTGTCTCCTAGGTGGTAGGTCTGCTCAGATTTTTCATCACCACCATTACGCATGAAATGCCGTACTTCCGATTTGCCTGAAGCCGGTAACGCTAAGAGTAGCAATGTGTCGAATAGCCCTGAAGTCGTCATATCTTTCTCCATTGTATTTCCCGGGGCCGCGGAATTTGCCGGAATTCATGGTTCTCGTCAACCTTACTCCCAACAAAAATACGAGCCTATTCATCCCACTGCATACGGATCCAACATTGGCGATTTACAATCCTTGAAACACATGGCAATGGAGAGTCCAGACGTTCCGCTAGAGGTTCCAGGTGAAACGCTCCGAAAAAGCCATACGGATCATGGAGATATTGGAGGAACTGTTCCCGACTACTCCTATCCCGTTGACCCACACTGATCCCTTCACTTTGCTGGTCGCCGTCGTGCTTTCGGCGCAGACGACCGATAAGAAAGTCAACCAGGTCACGCCATCCCTGTTCAAACAGGCCCCGGACCCGAAACGTATGGCAAAGCTTCCGGTAGAGACGATTCAAGAGCTTATCCGTGAGATTGGCCTTGCCCCCCAGAAAGCGCGTGCCCTCAAAGGGTTGTCGCAGATGTTGATCGATGATTTTGAGGGGTGTGTTCCCGCAGACTTTGAAGCGCTGCAACGGCTCCCAGGTGTCGGGAGAAAGACCGCCAACGTCATCATGGCGCAAGCCTTCGGACAGCCAGCGTTCCCGGTGGATACCCATATTCACCGACTCGCCGCTCGCTGGGGATTAAGCCGAGGCAAGACCGCCGATCATACGGAGCAGGACCTCCGCAAGATTTTTCCGCGAGAATCCTGGAACAAACTTCATCTACAGATCATCTTCTTTGGTCGAAGCCATTGCCCGGCCCGCTACCACGAGCTGGAAGACTGCCCAATCTGCTCATGGGCAGCGACAAAGCAACGGGTTCGACAAGAACGAGAGATGAATAGCCGGACGCGAAAGAGGGCCTGAGACAGCTCGTTAGAGGACGCCCAGGTACCGTTCGATCTCCCAATCGCTAACATGCGTCCGATAATCGGCCCATTCCAGACGCTTATTCTCCAGAAACAAGGCCCAGGTCTCCGGACCGAGGACCGTTTCCAGAAAGTCTCCCTTGGATGCCCGATGAATGGCCTCTCCAAGGTCTTCAGGCAAACTCTCTACACCGGCCTCGGACCTCTCCGCAGCGGACATATCAAACACATTCCGCGTCACCGGTGCCGGCGGCTCTAATTTACGTTCGATTCCATCCAAGCCCGACGCCAACAGTACCGCTAATACAAGGTAGGGGTTGCATCCTGAATCCGGTGAGCGGACCTCAACACGCGTACTCTGTTCACGCCCCTCGCGGCAGGCCGGAACGCGGACCATGTCCGCGCGATTTGTCTGCGCCCAGGAAATATAGGTGGGAGCTTCGGTGCCTGGAACAAGCCGACGATAGGAATTAACCCACTGATTCAGTACCGCCGAGCTTTCTCTCGCATGGCTAAGAATTCCGGCCACAAAGGCCCGCGCCACAGACGAAAGACCAAGAGGAGCATCGTCCCTGTAAAAGGCGTTCTTATCGTCTTGATATAAGGACAAGCCCATATGCATTCCGCTGCCGTTCACGTTGGCGACAGGTCGCGGCATAAAAGAGGCCATTAGGCCATGCCGTCGCGCGATTTCACGGGTTACATACCGGGCCGCCTGTATGGCGTCAGCCATACGCAGCCCATCCATATGCTGTAGTCCTATCTCCTGTTGCCCTGGAGCCCCTTCGTGATGACTGCTACCGACGGCAATCCCCATCTGTTCCAGAGTTAAGATGATCTCTCTACGAACTTCGATGCCGAGCGCGGCCGCATCTTGATCAAAGTAGCCTGCTCCATCGATCGGTTGATATTTCCCCCCCTCCTCACGAAGAAGGAAAAACTCCAGCTCTGCACTGGCGTAGAAGGTGAATCCCAGCGCGCGGGCTCGCTCGATCTGGTTTTTCAAGATCCATCGAGGATCGCCCTGGTGGGGCTGTCCTTCCGTAGACATGATGTCAGCGTATACTCTCGCGACGCTCTGCTCCGAAGGGCGCCACGGAAGCAACGCAAATGTGGACGTGTCCGGGACAGCGATCAGATCGGATTCATCGGCCCTCGCAAGACCATTAATGGACGAACCATCAAAGCTGATGCCATCCATTAGAACGTCCTCAAACCCTCCAGCCGTAACCGCTATCGATTTCAACGCTCCAAGAATATCTGTAAACCAGAGCCGTAGAAATCGGACATCTTGTGCTTTCATCTGCTTTAACAGATAGGCGACGTCGCTCGTCATTTTTGCCTGCTCCGTCATGCGCGCACCTCTCCAACAAATTTATACCCAACCTGCCGAACGGTCTGGATGTAGCGATTATATCTGGGACCAAGTTTGGCGCGGATCCGTCGAACATGAATATCGACGGTTCGAGTGCCTCCGAAATAGTTGAAACCCCAAACACGATCGAGAAGCTGTTGCCGTGAATACGCCTTACCTCGATTGGCGGTAAGGAACGTCAGTAGCAGGAACTCCTGATACGTTAATTCCACCAACTCTCCATCGGCACGCACTTCATACGCTTCCTGATCAATGACCAGGCCATCGATGGCAATTGCCTCGCTAGCCTTATGGGATATGCGGGTTCGTACGATTCGTCGAACCCGTGCCAGTAGCTCTTCCGTAGGAAATGTACCGGCTGGGATGATCATGAAATCTCCCGTATACGACGAGCTGCCTACAGCAGCCAGATCCCCCGGTGTCACCAGAAGCAGGTAGATTACACGCTGGGATTCAACATTTTGGAGGACCGTCGTGTTGAACCGCTGGAAGTCCACCCCGTTAATGAGATCCACCACGATTATATCCGGCTCAACGGCCGATATACGACCATTGGCCGCCGCTATCGGTTCACAGGTAACGGAATAGCCATCATCTCGCAGAACACGAGTGAAATGTGGGCCAGAGCCAGTATCAATGACGAGTACTTGCAGCATTGCCGCGGTCCTCTTTAACGCTCGCTGTTGATCGATCCGGGCCAGACAATAGGGCTACCGGCCAAAACAGACAAGCCTCAATAAAAAAAGAAAAATAAAACTGAAAAATACGTGACTGTAGTCCTGCTCTCTGGTAGATGCGAAGCCTTAGCTGGTGTTTGTTTCTCCCCCATGCAACCAACCGCCAGTGCATTCCCAATATCGAGCCATTCAAATACGAGAGAATGCTTTGACGCTCGTCCTACAAAACCAGAGAGTCACCATTGCAACCATCGTAACCTGGGCTCTGCTCTTGCTTATACCGGTATGGAGCTGCGGAAAAAACGGGGGTGCTACTACCAAACAACTGGGCGATCGTTCCACAGAAACTGCGGAAACGCCTACTAAACCGAACCCAAGTGGGAATAAGTCCGATTCGCGTACCGCGGGTGATAACGCCCCAAACACGAAAAATGGGACCACTGCTCCTGCCCGCTCGTATAAAAAATCCCTAGACCCACGTCGGGTATCTATCGATCTTATCGACAACCGATATCTGGCCCATCTTCATCGTGGTGGTGCTGTCGTTCCACTCAACGATCCTGGCGTCGTAAAGTTTATACAGGGTGCCTGGAAAACCCGCTTTCATTCTACCAAGGTGGATGGACGGCAGGTTCTGAAGATCGGACGGCAGGGTGTACTGTATGTGCCCCTTCGAAAGTCTCTTTGTAAAGACGGTTGCCGCCTCTATGTCGGTATCGACGAGAAACATAAAGACCAGAAGGTCACAGTGTTCATGAACGAGACACAGATTGGGACACGGCCCGTACCGAATGGTTATTCGGTTCTCGATATACCGATCGGAGCACAACATTTTATCGACGGTGAAAATCGTCTCAGACTCTTCTTCGCGCATAGTCGAAGCCTGCCAGATCACCGGCGAGCAGCCGCATTCCTACGCTGGCTTGCTATCGTGAAAAAAGCAGATCCGGCCCTTCTCGAGGTCGAGGAAATCTGGCGCACCGGGACCGGGCGCGTCCAAAAGATGAACCTGCTAGACCTGGAAGCCTGGTCTTGGCATCTGCCCATTCCACCGAACGCAGCCCTCGATCTTTCCTGGGGAGATGGCGAAGAGATCCCTGTTACCATCTCTGCAAGAACGCGTGATGGTAAACGAAAGACAGCACCTCTCATCGATCGAACCAAGCTGTCAGCACGTTTTGATCTCAGTGAACTCGTCGGAGAGGACGGTGACGTCATCGAGCTCTCCATTGCGCGTTCCCGACCGATCGAGCTGACGACGGCCAACATCACGACTCCATTGGTAGATCTTGAAGAGATCGGAGCGGAGCCTCCCAAGTACGTCCTTATATGGATGGTCGACACCCTGCGCCGCGATCGATTGAAGGCCTATGTTCCCAGTACCCGGGTGCAGACCCCCGCGATGAACGAACTGGCGGCCAATGGGGTCGTCTTTGAAGATGCTATCGTCCAGGGAGGTCATTCGATTCCATCCCATACAAGTATCCTTACTGGCTTGTATCCTTCGGTACACAAACATAAGACCCCCAAGACACGCGTCGGTAGAAGCCTTCCCTACCAGCCGTCTGTTTTCTCGCGGAACCATTGGAGAACACTCCTGCTCTCCTCGAACGGCTATGTGAGTAAGAAGTGGGGCTTCAAGCGGGGCTTCAAGGACTATAAAAACTTCATTCGCGATGGGGTCCCCAGTCAGGGTGATCGTGTCTGGCGCTGGCTAAAGCCCTGGCTCGAACGACATAAGAAGCGCAATCTCTACGCGTATATCAACTCAAGCGATCCTCATGTCGCCTATCGTTTCCGCAAAGATTATACGCTTCTTTACGATTCCGACGACTACAAGGGAAAAGTTGCAAATCCGGCTACAGGAAAACTTCTGGCCAAGGTTAAGGCTGGGAAGATCAAGCTGAAGGACAGGGACAAACAACGCCTCGAAGCGATGTATGACGGAGAAGTCACCTTTAATGATGCGTATCTGGGTGAGCTGGTGGCTTTCTTGAAAGAGCACGATATGTTTGATGACACCCTCATTGCGATCATTAGTGATCACGGTGATGAGTTCTTCGAACACGGAGGAGTGGGTCACGGACATAGCCTGTATTCGGAACTGATCCGTATCCCCTTTATCTTTCACCATCCCAAGGGACTCCCCTCGGGCCTACGCATAAGCCAGGGCGTCGAAGCGATGGATATCGGCCCTACGCTTCTGGCGTTGGCTGGTCTGCCTGTTCCCGAAGACATGCAAGGTGCGGATCTGACCCATTTGATTCGCAACCACAAAACCCGACCACCACGGCCAGCGTTCGCATCCCACGGTAATGTATCCGTCGCGATTCATCTGGGGCGAGAGAAGATGATTCTTCGTCACGGCTCGGATTACGAGCTGTACGACCTGAAGGAAGACCCTTCGGAACAAACCAATCTCAAGGGGTCACTACCCATCGTCGAGCGAGCCCTTAAAGACGCTCTGTCGTTCCATCTTGCCTATGGCAACCGATGGAAGAAGGCTAGACATGGTCTTCCAACAAATCAGTCGGAAGTCTTCGCGCAAGACGCTGAGGCGCTCTGGGGCACCTCTCCCTGAACCGAAGCTTAAGCCGAGCGTCGAGTCACGGACTCCGGCTGGACTCGGATCCGATCGCGTATCGTCTTAGCCAGCTCTACATAAGCTGCGGCGGCCGGACCATTGGGGTCTGTTTCAAATACCGTAGTACCTGAAATCTGTGCACGAGACACCGCACTCTGGCTAGGCACTTCTACATCTAGGACTGTGCCCGAGGCAATCTCTTCCAGCCGGTCTCGAACCGCCTTATTCAAAGACTTGCTACGCCGATCCACCCGGCAGAGAAGTACACCCGCAAGCTCCGGGCGGCGTTGGAATGTGTCTTCGAGTATCTCCAGCGTGTCGAGAATGTCGGATACCCCGTTTATGGCAAGCTGGCTCATATCACTTGGCACAATCACCAGATCGCTAGCCAGCAGAGCCCCCACCGTCAGATTCCCCAGGTTTGGAGGGCAATCGATGATGACGACATCAAAATCTTCTCTCGCTGTCTTCAGAGCGCGATCGATCACAAACTCCTTACCAATGCGGGCGTTTAGTTGAATCTCAACCTGATGCAGGCCTTTGTCAGGAGAAGTGATCGACAATCCCGAGATTGTGGTGGGTACGGCCAGATTCTTAAGATCCGCCTTACGTTCCAAAAGGCAGGAGCCGAGACGGCGGGTGGTATGGACCCGGGTCGAACGATGGAGATGCGCACCAACATGTCCCTGCGCATCCAGATCGATCAAGAACACACGAAGATGGAAGGATTGGGCCAGGGCGACCGCCAGATGAACTGCTGTCGTTGTCTTACCGACTCCGCCTTTCTGCGCCGCTACCGCTACAATCGGTGCGCTAGAGCCCAGTTCTGTTTTATACCCTGTAGGCTTGCTTCCTTTGCCAAACGACACCATGGTAACTCCTCCTGCTGGACCGGTTATTCTGAATGGGACCACAAGGTATCGTCGACAGCAAAAAATCTATTCCAAATCTCCATTTTTCAGGGCACAACGTTCGTACATCGCATAAGAGGGAGCGATGACACTTGCGCCAGACCACCTACATGGGCGATATGGATAAACCGACTCGCTTCTTCTGGGTCTAGTGCGCACGGCAAATTATTGTGAAGAAAACCGCAACAACACTTCGTTTGGTCCTGACCCTGGGGATCATTACCGCTCTGGTATTGATTTCAGCGATTCACACAACCCCCAACACCTCCTATGACAGTGTGGGGTACGAATGCACAGAGGAAGCCAAACCATTCGAGCTCGCTGATGGCTGGCATTTCAAGAGTGGGACCGACCCCACCTGGGCCTTGCCCTGCGATAACCCCAAACTCACATGTGCAGGGGAACAACCTGATGGGTTCCAGCCTGTTAACGTTCCAGCGCATTGGGAGACCTACGGTAATAAGAACCTGGACGGTCACGGCTGGTTTCGCGTGGAGTTCGCTACTCCATCCCCCATTTCATGCCGTCCTCTAGGACTATCGATCGGCGGTATCAAACACGCTAGCGCCATATTCTTGAACGGTTATCGCGTCGGCGGACTCGGTGGCTTTCCACCCTATCCAACCGATGCTGGCGATATTCGCCAAGTGGTCCCATTACCAAGGCATGTTCTCAAAGCCCCTGGAGAGAAGAACCTCATCGCGATTCATGTCTACGACTGGGGCAACTGGGGTGGAATCGTGCATGGCCCTGTGGTCATAGGTGATCTGGTATCCATGTCGAGTCGAATTAATCTACTCGGGTTACTCTTATTGCTTGCGCCCGTCTTCCTTCTCATTGCGGGCTGTCAGCAACTCGCAGTGTGGGTTCTACAGCCCGAGCGTAAAGCCTCGTTCTTCTTCTTCTGGTATTCCTTTGGTGCGGCGATGATCGCCCTACCCCATACTGCGATACCAACCCTCACCGGTATGGACCTCAATGTCCTGGAAGCCTTTTATTGGCTCGGAATTCTAACTTCACCGCTCTTATTCGTCCTATTCGCCAACGAATTGTTTTCCAGCCGGTCCCCGCTTTGGACCTGGATTCCCGCATATCTGTTGTTCGCAATCGGTATCGGCACATTCGTCGGTTTCCGAACCGTTCAGTATGAACAGCTCTTCATTCGACATCTCCGTCCCATCTATATCCTGGCGTTCGTGCAGGTCGTCTATCTACTCGTAAAGCCGGCCTTCGAGCGTAAGACGGTCGCCCTTTGGATGCTAGGCGTCATTCTTGTCTTAGTCGGAGTTTCCATGTCGGCCTTTTACGCCGGTTTCTCCGAGGTGTTCCGCCCCACACCTGTAATTCTATGTTGGGTCGCACTGGCGATTGTGTCTCTGGTCACAATGGCAAAAACAGCAGCAGAAAATACCGCACGGGTTGTTCTCGCGAAAAAGGAGCTTGAATTACGTGTCCAAGAGCGAACCACACAACTCAATGCCGCCAACCAGAACCTCATAGCCCGCAATCAAGATCTCGGAGTCTTTGCGCAAACACTGGCACACGATCTTCGAGGGCCGATGGGGACGATTAAATCCCTATCGGAACTTCTCATATCCGAAATGGACACCGACCAAAAAGACGAAAACCAACAGACGGCTGTTCATATACGAGAAAGCGTGATTCGTATGAATGGCCTTCTAGACGGAATTGCTCGCCTGGCACGAGTGGGTCGAGATATCCAACCGGTTCAACACATCGAGTTGTCCATCGTTATCGATGACGTAATCGCCCTACTAAGCGGGGAGATACAAAATAGAGAGGCGAACATTCAGGTAGAAGAAGAGCTACCGTCCGTTTGGGGTTTTCCCAGTGATCTGACCGAGCTTGTCATGAATCTGGTGGAGAATGCGATCAAACATAACCCCAAGAGCCAACCCAAGGTCTGGATGCGTCCGCTCACAATGGACCAGCTGGGAGAAAGCTCCCTCCCACAGAACACCGTAGGCTTTGCAATCGAAGACGACGGTCCGGGAATCGATGTGAGCGCCCGTGAGCGTCTATTCCAACCGTTTGTACGTGGATTAGATGCCCTTGGTGAAGGCCATGGCGTAGGCCTCTCTGTCGCGATGCGAGTTGTATCCCAGATGGAAGGAAAAATCTGGATAGAAGACCGACCAGGAGGTGGAACACGCATATGTTGCATTTTCCCTGCCGAGACTCGAGATGAAAGCGATACAACCAAAGCCGCAGATGAGGTCCATCCGCCAATTGGCGTAGACCCATGACATCTCAAAACACAGGACGTATACTTCGATGATGTTCCGCCACTGCACGCTGGTATTCGGTCTTCTGATCGGCTCTATTCTGCTGAGTAACTGTAGCCGTCAATCACCCGCTCGCCGGGCCGGGGAACCGTCGAAGGTGCTCCCTACGCCGGCGACCGATGCCCCCACCTTTTTGACTCGATCACCTGAATTTCAGGCCGAACTTGAGGCGTTCCGAATGCGACTCCTCGAGCGTGATCCCAAACGAACGCTCGTAAAGATCAAAGACTGGGCATCGGGCGATAACGCCCACGACACAGAAGTACAGATGCTCTGGGCCCACGCTCTCTGGATCGCAGGAGACTTTGAAAAAGCGCATCAGGTTGCAGAAAAATTCCGGCCGGGTTTGGAACTATTCGTACGAAAAAACCGAGACGATGCTCTCGGGCGCAGTGTTCTGTCTCGCGGCCGACAAATCCTGGGTGATGTTGTGGGAGCCGAGGTGCAACTACGAATTGCCATCCGTAAAGGTCTACAATCACCAGCAGAGCGAGAACGGTGGGTTGGTCTGTTGATTCAACGTGACAATCTTGCCGATCAGCAGGAACTCTTTCATCAGGAGATTGGTGAAAAGCAGGCTCTTTCCAACGGTAGCATCTGTGCTAGTCGTGCCCTTGGCCTCGTGAACCTGGAGCAACTAGAACAAGCCGACGAGCTCCTTGATCAGTGTATGGATGATGATCGTTCGGAGACGACGCCACGAATTATTCGAGCACGTCTGGAGACCACACGAGGATTGGTGGATCTACGACTCGGCCGTTTGATGCAAGCGAGGGATCACTTCAAACGAGCCACAACCATTAATTCAAGAGATGCCGACGCATACCATGGGCTAGCGCTTGTATATTGGCGACAACGCGATGTTCGAGCAGCGGAACCTCTACGAAAAGCACTGAATGTACGAACAGATCCCGAATACGCTTTTCTACGTGGGCTCATCCATATGTACGGTAACCGCCTCGAGAAATCGATCGACGATCTCAATCTTGCGATGGAGCATCTACAATTATGGTCTAACGTGGAGAGCCAACGATGGAGAGTCCCATTCATGTTGGGACGGGTCTTGGCGCGGAAACAACATTTTGCCCGAGCACAGCAGGCCCTGGAGCAAGCTTTAAAGCTCGACCCGGGTCCCCAGGCGCACCTTGATATTTATCGTCATCTAGTCTGGGTGCGACAGAAAGGTTCGAAAACCCCATAATCGAACTTTCCTTGCGGACAATAAACACCAGGTCTGATAGGACTCGTATGGATTCCTAGAATGCCGTTATTTCATGTCTATCATCGTCCAGAAATATGGGGGCTCATCCGTTGCCAACGAAGAGGCGATTCGTACGGTCGCCCAACGTGTGGTTCGGACAAAGCAACAAGGAAATAAGGTGGTCGTGGTTGTGTCGGCCATGGGCGACACTACGGATCATCTACTCTCTCTTGCCAACCGGGTATCGAAAGCGCCCGATCGGCGCGAACTCGATATGCTGGTGACGGCAGGTGAACGTATCAGTATCGCCTTATTGTCCATGGCCATCTGGGATCTTGGCCACGAAGCGATCTCGTTTACAGGCTCTCAGAGCGGAATCATAACGAACACAAGTCATAATCGAGCAAAGATCGTTGAAGTACGACCGTTTCGGATTCAGGATGAGCTCGCTCGCGATCGCATCGTGATTGTTGCTGGATACCAGGGCGTCTCCTACAACCGTGAGATTACAGCACTAGGCCGTGGGGGAACGGACGCAACCGCCGTAGCTCTAGCGGCAGCACTCGACGCAAAGAGCTGTGAAATATACAGCGACGTCGACGGCATCTATACCTCCGATCCAAACGTCGTTCTGGACGCAAAGCGACTGGACTCCATCACCTATGATGAAATGCTTACGCTTTCCAAGCATGGGGCCCGTGTCATGAACGCCGATGCTGTCGCCTATGCCCAGAGGCATAAGATTGCACTTTTTGCACGCGGGACCACAGCACCGGATGCGGATAAGGGAACCTTGATTCGCGTACATCGACCGGAATCCTCACAGCTGGTTACTGGTGTTACCCATCGCACAGACTGCTGGTCTCTTCAGTTTCAATTGGAGGATCCGGCGGAAGAAACGAAAGTGCTCCGCGCTCTGACGACTGCGGGGATCGCGCCGCATCTCGTCAATTCATCCTCGACTACCGGGCATTGTCTCGACGCTCTAGTCTGTGAAGAAAACCATTCCGGCCTGGACGATCGTATCCGTGAACTTGCTCTACCCAGCGGTACCAGCCTTATTAGCCGACAACCGGTACACACCGTCTCTGTCGTAGGCAATGGCCTGATCGAAGACGTAGAACTGTTTCACCAGCTGCTGGACATGGCAGAGAAATATCATCCGATTGGGGTCCACGTAGAGCCCATCTCAACGACATTTGTTCTCGCTGCCTCCAATGCAAGTGAACAGGGTGGAAAGCACGAGGCGCAGGAACTGACACGAGAAATACACAACGCATTCATAGAATAAAAACAACATCGATTGGCCGTGCCTAAGGCCTTTCACAACAAACAAAACCAGAATTACGTAATCAACGATAACCAACTCAATAAACAATAGATGTTTACACGATTTCGAAAGCTACTTGAGGTCCAGCATTGGTTCCGATAGCTTGTCGCTTCAGGATATCGTGTAGCGAGTTCAACTTGGAGGATTTGATATGGCAGGGAGTCTAAACAAGGCCATCTTGATCGGTCGGCTAGGACGCGATCCGGAACTTCGCCACACCCAATCAAATATGGCGGTGTGCAATTTCACGTTGGCTACCAACGAAAACCGAAAGAGTGCATCTGGCGACGGCCAGGAACATACCGAATGGCATCGTGTCGTCGTATGGGGGCGCCAGGCAGAGGTTGCAAACCAATACCTGCAGAAAGGTCGACTGGTATATGTCGAGGGCCGGATTCAGACACGTAAATACACAGATCGGGACGGACTGGAGCGCAGCTCAACCGAGATTGTGGCCCGGGACATTCAGTTCCTTAGTAGCCAGGGTGATCGGCAAGACTTCATGGGTTCGCCACAAGACAGTTACTCCTCGCAGGGTACGGCAAGTCATGCTCCTACCACGTCGAGCAGCGCTCCAAGTGCACCCCCTGCTGACGACTTCACTGAGGACGACATTCCATTCTAAGGCCCAAGGACTACATGCGGTACATAACCCCCTTGTACAGATCCCTCCGAGTATGGAGTCTATTGCTGACCACTTTGGTTGGTGGATCATTCCTGGTCGGAATGTCCGCATGTGGTGAAGGCCCTACAAATGGCGGTATTCCAACGGTCAAACTGCCGGACGGTGGTTCGACAAACGGTGAGAATCGCCCGCCCGTATTAAAGAGCATCGGAGACCGGCAGATCGCCCTGAATCAATCGCTTTCAATTCAATTGGAAGCTTTCGATCCCGACAATGATCCGCTCGTCTATTCCATCTTTGGGAATATGCCCGCCTCTGCCAAATTCGATAAGTTGACTGGCAAGTTCGATTGGACACCAACGGAGATGGTACCACCACTCTTTATGACGTTTCAGGTGAGTGATGGGACAGAGACCGATCGAGAGACGGTAAAGTTCACGGTATCTTCCCAGATTCAGAACCTTCCTCCCGAATTTCAGAGTATCGGTGCTCAGGTTGTCCCGGTCGGGACCGTGTACTCGCTTCAACTCAATGCCATCGACCCGAATGGCGACCCGCTGTTTTACGGTGTATCTGGCTCCCTGCCTGATGGTGCAACGCTCAACCCGAACACCGGCTTTCTGGCATGGAATGTCCCCACTCACTTAAGCGGACAGACCATACGAATCAGCTTTACGGTTAGTGACGGCACTCTTACAGACACGATGAACGTTGACTTTGTCGTGGGCCAGTCGGGTACTGGAGGGCCTGAACCCCCTGTGGTCGCGCCCGCGGGCCCCTTCTCGGCCGTAGCTGGACAACTGTTCAATTTTACCATCGAGGCCACGGATCCCAATAACGATCAACTGACCTATAGCTTCGATGGCCAGGCGCCAATGGGCGGCTCTCTCGATGCGTATACAGGTGTCTTCACATGGGTTCCTCCCATCGCACTGATCGGTACCACGGAGTCCATCGGGTTTGCGGTAACAGATGGAACCTTTACCACCTATGCCGAGATTAAGGTCACTATCACATCGGCCGGCACTGGTACCACATGCCCGAATGATAATTTCGAGCCCAACGAATCCCCCGACGTCGCCCCGTCCATCGCACCAGGTGTGTATACAGATCTCACGATCTGTGATTCCGACAACACGACCTACGATAATGATTGGTACCTGGTACAACTGCCACAAACACAAGGGCTCAGTGCCACAATCGAGTGGAACACAGGTGGAGATTCACTCGACCTGCTTCTGGGTAGAATGTCCGCGTCGGGAACTATCGAATATGTCGCTTCGAGCACAGGGCTGGGCTCCCAACGTACAGTGTCATTCAATGGCACGCATACGGGTCAACTCTATATTTGGGTCTTTGGTGTAGACCCACTGATCTATGCCGAGCCCTACACCCTAACAGTCCAGACGGAAACAGCGCAGACGACCTGTACCCCTGATGCCCAGGAGGGCGCCTCTGGAAATGACAACGCCACATCGGCCACACCGTTGGGAAGCGTCACCAACCTGTCTCTCACGGGTCTCACGGTCTGTGGAAACGACCCGGACTGGTATGAGTTCTATTTGACCTGTGGCCAAAATGTAACGGTGAGTATTCAGGCCGAGACGCCCGACCTTGATCTCGATTTATACATCTACGAAGCGTCGGCCCCAACAACGGTGCTTGATTCATCAACCACGTTCTCCGGGAATGAAACCATCTCGATCCCCTCGGTGCCAAAGAGCAGTTTCTACCTGGCCAAAGTGCATAGCTATCCACCGGAATCATCTGGCAACTATTCCTTGAGTATTGTGGCCAACGCTGGAGCGACCAACTGTTTCGCAGATGCGAATGAACCAAACGATTCCGAATCACAAGCCACCTATCTGACATCGGGCATTGCACTCAGCAATCAGACCCTCTGCTGTGACGATGATTATTTCCAAATCCCCATACAGGCCGGACAACAACTCAACGTAGGTATTCAATTCTTCCAGGGAGCGGGCGTCGTGGAGCTCTTCACAGGATTGAACAATACACCGGTGTCGAGTCAGATCGGTTCAGATATCACACTCAATTGGACGGCGACCCTGACAGGAACCGCCTATATCCGTGTTAGCGGCACGAATATTGGGTCCACATATCAAGTTCTTGCCACAACGACGGGCGGTGGGGGCCCCCCCTCATCCTGCACAAATCTATCCTGCGATATATACCAGGTCTGTGAGCCTGCCTCAGGATGTATCTTTAACTTCTGTGAGGAGGACGCGGCCTGTCCCAATGGACACGTCTGCATAGACACCTACTGCGTCAACTCCTGTGAAGACGACTCCGACTGCCGAACATCACTCGGATACCGGTGCAAAAGCTTCACATACGGACACTACTGTGGACTGAGTTCATCGACCGCCTCACCGGGCGATGAATGCTATAATTTCACTTCATGTTCGGGAGCCGACTCCTGCCTGTTACAGGGGTATGGAGGCTATTGCTCCGTTGCCAACTGTGGCTTCACCAATCCTTGCCCAACGGGAACAGAATGTCTCTATGACGGAGACTTCTTCTCCTACTGCGCAAAGAGCTGTGCTGCCTCAGACGATTGCCGAACCGCTGAAGGCTACGCATGTTCCTATAAATCCACGTCCAGCGGTCAGGCGTGGGTTTGCGCCCCGTAAGGACGAAGCGTGCTGCGACTCACTCGCTGGATTGTATTCGGCTACCTGGCAATGGCCATTGGTTGCGCGAACTCCGGGCCGATGCCTTCTTCGGCCTATGATGAACAAGCCAATTGTCCGATGTTGGACAGTTACCTGGAAACGACCTTTGCCCTCTTTGACAACCAGGGTCTTCCTGCACTCCAAAGCACATTACAGTCAGATCTCGACACCGGTACGCGCTCGATCGTCCTCAATCTACTCTTTGAGGTTCTCGACGTAATACCAGCGACTGAGCTCAGCCAGTTGGAGGACGCAACGGATAGCGACCAGTTTGAGGGCCTTAAAGGGTTGATAGTCCAACTCCTCGACGCTATCGACCAACTTGACTCCAATACCAGGACTTCGTTCCTGGGGGGACTCCATCGGACCAGTCAAGCGTGTAGCCTCAAACCAATCCTACACCTCATGCATCGCCTCTTATCGGCATCGACGGAAAATCGAAACGGCTTAGATTCCGCACTACGTTCCTTTGGGGATCTGATGGCGAACTCCGATGCCGACGCTTGGTTCGAGAGCCTATCTGCCCTATTGCCAATTCTAGCGCATGTCGATGAACACCCCGAAGCTCTCGAAGATTTCGTGGCGATAATTTCCGAAGGCCCCGACGATCCATCGAATGATGTTTTAGAGCTCCTGCAAGACCCCGAGTTTGTGTCTTCATTGAGCGCACTCGGTCAGTGTATGGAGTTGGTGGAGCAAAGCCAGGACTTTGCTCTCCTACATGGTCTTTCGCAGATGCTCGCCTCTGGACACCTGGCAATGGAAACGTCCACTTCCTCCGAGCCAGAGGGGGCCCCATCCACCAGTTCTATTCTGGGTTTTCTCAGCGCGATTCTAGAACAGGACACTCTCGTAACAAATATGCAGATGGCCCTTGGTTGGCTGCTTGAACCGAGCCGATTCGAGGTCTTGTTGGCGGACATCAGAACCCTCATAAACTCCGGCGCCGTCGAAGAGTTGATTGGCCTGAGCACCGCTATCAACTCTGGCGATTGCCATGTGGAACCCTCCCCATGATGACCTTACGTGCATCGGACAGACGATTCGCCCGTATCGCCGCCCTATTCCTGGCGATGGGTATTCTGTATCAGGTCCCAAGTACAGCAAAGGCTTCCCCGATAACGATTTACGGATTCTGGCCACAAGACATCTCCATGGGAGGTACAACCGTAGCCACCGAGCCGGGGCCAGGTGCGGCATTCCATAATCCGGCGAGCGCTGCCTTTTCGGATAGTCATCTCGTCGCTTTTGGTGTCAGTGGCTTCTTCCCTCAATTGGATATTCAAAGAAGCAAACCATTTTGTGATGCCACGATCGCACCCTGTGACGCCATGTACCCAAATGGCTATTCCGAACGCGGTGTACTACTGCCCGAGTCGAACGTCGGCAGCCTATTCGGTTGGCTACGCCGGATACAAGGCCCGTTTAAGCAGAAGTTGGGCGTGGCCCTCTCGATGTATCTTCCGGATGAAACACTGTTCAAAGTAGAAGGCATCGATAGCGGTACACCCCACTATCTCCTCTACCAGGATCTGACACGTAAGTTGGTGATCGCATCGTCTATCGCCTGGAGACCCGTCGACTGGCTGTCCATCGGCGTAGGCGCCCAGATGTTCATGGACGTGTCATCACAAATAAAACTCCGTGTGGACCTTGTGAACCAAACCCTGACGCATAATGAGTTCATTATGGATCTGGAACCCAGCTATGGGGCCACCGCTGGGATCTATCTTCGACCGACGGAAAACGTGACCATCGGTGCGGCCTTTCGTCAGGAGCTACCTCTGGAGTTCTCCTCGCCAACAGATATCTCCTTCGATGAATCGGCTCGGCTTATTCTGGAGCTTGGAGGCACCGTGCTGTTCACACCACACCAATTCGATCTGGGTGCGTCATTCAAGATTCCCAGCCTCAACCTGGAGTTATCCGCCCAGGGCTCCCTCGAATTATGGTCAAGAATGCGTAGCGTCGCCCCAGCAATCGTATTTAATATAACGGGTGTAATCCCAGAAGGACTGGGCCTCAACGATACATTAGACGTAGACCAATCCCATCACCCGCTGAACCTGGGGCTCTCGGATATCTGGCGCATCCACTTTGGAGCCCAATGGGCCCTACGGGACAACCTGCAATTCCGCGGTGGCTACCAGTGGCGCTTCACACCGGTTCCCCGGCAAGCCGGCATGACCAACCTATTAGATAATCATGTGTCGGCCTATAGCCTGGGCATGCGCTATAGCCTTGGCAACACCGCAACGAAACAGGTTGTACACCTGGACCTGGCGTTCTCACTGATGCACCTTATCCGTAGAACCGTAGAAAACCCCGCCAATGACCCCACAGGAACGCTGAGTCATGGTGGATTTATCTTTGGTACCGCAGGCTCGGCCACCTACAATTTCTAGAACGTTCAGGGACCGTCTAAGATCTCAACGAGGCGCGCACGCGTTTTGGGATTGGCAGGAACAAGAGGAAGGCGAAGTACTTCCTCAATCAGACCAATATGTGCCAATGCGGCCTTGATCGGGATGGGGTTCGATTCCCAGAAGATCGCCTCCATCAACGGAAGAAGCCCTGCCTGGAGTGTACGAGCCTCCGTCATATTCTCGGCCGCTAGCGCCTCTACCAAACGCTTCATCTCTCCTGGAACCACGTTAGAGGCAACGCCAACCACTCCCGATGCTCCCATTGCCATCATCGCAAAAGTGAGTGCGTCGTCTCCCGAAAGAACCGAGAAACCTTCTGGTGCGTTAAAGATAATCTCCTGAATCTGCGAAAGATTACCACTGGCCTCTTTAACCGCGATGCACTTGGGGTGCTGCGATAACGCCAGGGTTGTCGCTGCTGAGATATTCGAAGCGGTTCGACCCGGAACATTATAGAGGACCACCGGAATGTTTACCGCGTCCATGACCGCTTCATAATGACGCCGTAATCCTTCCTGTGTCGGCTTGTTATAATACGGAGCTACTACGAGCAGACCATCGACTCCAAGGTCTTCCGCGATCAGGGACGTCTCTACGACATGCCCTGTATTATTGCTTCCACTACCCGCGATCACAGGTACCCGGCCGGCCACATTTTCCACACACTGCCGAACCACTGCACGGTATTCGGAATCGCTGAGTGTCGAAGCTTCACCGGTTGTACCACAGACAACAATACCATCTGTACCATGCTGGATTTGCCGTTCGATAAGGACCTCGAAAGCCGCTCTATCGACAGCCCCCTTACTATCAAATGGTGTAACGATAGCTACAAGGCTACCGGACAAACCCGCTTCAAAGGATAATTGCACCATGACTTACTCCAGTCGTTTCCAGACGTTCTGCCCGATTACGAAAAATCGAGCAACTCGTTCCTTTTTGCCCGCATCGTCAATGCGGGATCCGCTTTATAGTTTATCTCGTTGATCGGGCCCAGTTAGAGAATCCGTATTCGTGCCTGTTGGGATTGGATGATGGGGCAGCTTATATGGCTCCTGGGGCTTCTTCTGCAGTTTAGAGCGCATCTTCAACGCACGCTCCACCGCAGCTCGCACTGTCATATTCTTTTCATGTTGCAGATAATATCCGAGTAAGAGCTCCACGGACTTATCGCGGACATGAACAAGGGCCAGAGCCGCCGCCTCGCGTATATGGACATCTCCCTCTCGTAATTGATCCCTGAGCGGGACAAACGCGCTATCTGGAAAGGCGATAGCCATGCTGTAGAGCGCCTGCCTACGCACTCCTCTCGGCGTCTCTTTACGAGAGATCAAGGCTCGAAGAGTTTTCTTCGTGCGGTCGGTTGGAATCTCACTCAAAGCCAAGGCCGCTCGCGTACGTAAACGGGTCTTACGCGAAATATCGAGGGCTATCTCCGACAGGATATCATTCACAGTTTCTAGACCCCAACGCTTCCAAAGTTCGGGGTTCGTCTTGTACTCGTAGGCCTTCAAGACCATCATCACACGCTCTTGAACAGCCTTCTTATCCGTCTGCGCAGAGGCCGTAGAGAAGGAAAGACCTATGACGAGCAATACGCCGATCAGGGTGGCGGAAAACCATTGTTTCTGTGTCATAGTCTTTACTCCTCGGAACCGTAGGTCTGTGGGTTGCCGCGTAATACTGTTCCTTGTTGCGCGCTCAACATGGTGCTCCCACTTGCACTCCAGAACATCAAATTATCCACGTCTATTCCGTGGCAGTCGTCAGCACCGGCCAATCCATCATCATTCGAATCACTACACTCCAAGGTGTCCGTTAAGGGGTCATGCAGAGTGCCCGTCTTTTCGGTCGTATGAAATAGACCAAGATAATGGCCAACCTCATGTGCCATCGTATGGGCTACCAACGTCGTGGAGAAATCGGCCGGTAAGGCCACCACAACCCCGCTGGATTGCGTGCCCTGGAATAAGGGGGGGCCCGGTATTCCCCCCGAGATTCCAAGCGTGTGGAACGTATCAATATTGGCAATATTCTGCACAAAGAAGAGGTTTAACGCATTGCTCGCTGGGTGCATTTCACTCAGAGCCAGAAGCTCCGGTAACTCGCCGAGCCCATTCACGCTCTTGTCGAGGTAGGTGTATTTCTGGGCATCGTCTCCCGTGATGTCATACGCAGTGATCGTACCAGGGACAATGCCAGCCTGCGCGATGACATTGAAGAATCGCTCCAGGGTCTTCGAAAACTTCACGTGGTCTGCATGGTTCTGTGCGTTGATATCGGGAATTCCAACGAAATGAATATTGATATCGAGCTTCTGCGGGTCTTCGAACATCTGTAGGGCTCCGATGACGGAGAATCCCCAGCTCCCGTGGTATTCATCAATCAGATCGATCGTATAGGTCTCGTCCTCGGCATCCGATGCGATGAGTTCTGCTATCTCAGTCGGCTGTAGCGAAACAAATCGATAGGTGTTCCCATTGCCCGGCCGACGTCGACTCTCCAGATACGAACCATCGCTGACTCGCCGTAAGGCCAACCCCATAAAGTCATCTTCGGTCGAATCGATTGGATTGGTATCCATGGCGTCTCGTGGCGATCCTGCGCCGCCGCGCCCACCGCCCATAGCTCCGACAATCACTTCCTTACCTGTGAGCGTAAATGGATCGGACCGTACCAATAGAGATTCATGCGGCAGATCTCTCATATCCCAGGGAACCGCCGTATTCAGGCTTCCAGTAAATACATCCACATCGTCGGTACCCCAGGCCAAAGTACCATAGGTGGACTCCAGAATGGACAGCCAACCCGTCGTATTACCATCATCAAAATCGGAGGAGAGCGCCTCCACCGTTGAAACCGCCCCCTTAGTCAAGATGACGATCGGAACCTGAACATAGGAGCCCTGACGAAGCACAGACACAGTGTATGTCCCAGCCACCGGCAGATAGGTTGCCGGAGCGTTGGGAACTATTGCTGTGACAGCTCCTTGCGACGGCAACACCCGCACTACGGACTGGTACGGCGCGTCGACATTAATCAAGGACAAGCCGTTCGGGTCCTCAAATTTGGTGAGCAGCAGATAGGATTCGTCGTCCCCCAGAACAATCAAAGTAAAGGATTCCACATCCGGCCCAATCTCAAATTCGACATCAGGACTTGTTAATCCAGCTCCCGTACCGACGATCCCCAAATCCAAGAGTTCTACTCCCGGCGGCAGATCTACGTAGAGGAAACATCCTTCGTCGACGTAGTTGTCACAATCATCATCAAGACCATTGCACTCCTCAGAAGACGGTACACACTCCGTGGAGGTCGAATCGCATTGACCCGTCTCAAAGTTGCAGATGTAGCCTTCGGGACAATCGCCTAGTTTGCAATTGGGATTACAAATACCGTCGCCACACCATTGGTCCTCTCTACATTCCTGGTCGGAGGCGCAATTCTTATAACAGAAAGTCATCTCCTGACCGGTCGCCTGCACACAGGAAGAATCCGCTGGACAGGGAGTCGCATCATCACAAAGCTGTGTGCAATACCCGCCAGGAGGATGCGTGTAGCAAAGTCCCGTCAGACAATCCTGATTCGCTGTACATGGCTCCCCAACACCGGACCCTACAGACTCGGTCTCATCCGGAAAGCTACTATCCAAAATCACATCTGCATCCACCGGCGTGGTGTCGGCAAGAACATCACTTCCATTGACCTCAGACACATCGACTGCAACATCGGGCTCAACCTCAGGCGACCCACCGCAATGGGCAAGAAGCACTGGAATCCAACAAAGGGTCATCAAACATCGGATTCTGGCGGTCATACCTCCCATTACCGCCTCCGACGTTTCGATTTCTTCATCTTCTTTTTTGCACGCTTACGTGCTTTACGAACTGCATCCAGATTGGCCCCATGCATCGCGACCGGCGCGGCCTTGGGTTTGCGCTTGGGCGCATCCATACCTGGCATTCCGCCCATCAGTTGCGACATATCCATATTCTTCATGCGACCAAGCTGACCCATCTGTTTGAACCCGGGAAGATTTCCCAGGAGACCTGGTTGCTTTCCGACCGCTCCCATGAGATCGCGCATCATTTTGAACCGGCCATAGAGATCGACAACATCCTTCTCGGTCCGACCAGAACCTTTCGCGATACGTCGGCAACGAGAGTTGCTCTGCAAAAGCTCGGGCTTATCGCGCTCTCCTCGTGTCATCGATTGAATCATCGCCTCGACACGCACCAATTCGCGGTCATCAACCATGGCACCTGCGGGCATCATATCGTTGAAGAAGGGTAACTTCTCGAACACATCCTTCAGAGGCCCCATCTTCTTGATGGTCTTGAGCTGTTCAACAAAGTCCGTGAATGTAAACTGACCACTCAACATACGAGCGGCGTCTTCTTCGGCTTTCTCTGCGTCTACAACGCGCTCAAAATCCTCGACCAGACTGACGACATCACCAAAGCCAAGAATCCGATCCGCCATACCTTCTGGTCGGAATCGTTCGAGCCTGTCGAGGCCTTCGCCCATACCGATAAATAAGATAGGACAACCTGTAACCGAACGAACAGATAACGCCGCCCCACCACGAGCATCACCGTCCAACTTGGTGAGCACCACGCCATCAAGCGAGACCCGGTCATGGAAGGTGCGCGCCGTGCGGACCGAATCCTGACCGATCATGGCGTCGATGACCAAAAGAACATTTTCGGGGCTTGTACGGGAACGAATATCCCCAAGTTCGCCCATCAACTGCTCGTCGATAGTCAAACGACCGGCGGTATCAAAGATGACCACGTCATGGCCGTTGGCCTTTGCATAGTCAACCCCCTCGGAACAGAGGTCGGGTGGGCTGGCGCCAGCTCGATGATAGACAGAGACCGACAACCGTTCGCCCAACACCTGAAGCTGATTCACGGCCGCAGGTCGATACACATCCGCCGCTACCAGTAGAGGACTCTTACCCTCTCTCTTCAACAGGTTCGCTAGTTTACCGGCCGTCGTGGTCTTACCAGAGCCCTGCAAACCGACCATCATTACCCGGGTTAGCCCATCACGACCTGGAGTCAGATCCAGCTCCTGACTTCCGCCCATTAAATCCACGAGCTCTTCGTGGCATATCTTTATGAACTGCTCGCCCGCCGTGACTTCGTGTTTTTCACCATCGTGCTTAACGCGGGTCTGAACAACCTGTCCGAGAGCCTTTTCGCGGACCTGTGCCTGGAACTCGCGTACCACACCAAATTCAACATCCGCCTCCAGAAGGGAGTTGCGAATATCCTGCAGCACCGAATCGATCGTCGATTCATCCAGGGTTTTCTTACCCTGCAGTCGTTGGCGGGCATTTCTAAACCCGTTGGTCAGACCTTCAAGCATTCTTTCTTCCTGTAAACATACGCTTCCTGGCACCCTTATCAGGTCCGTATCCCATATGCACCCCCTAAGAGCTGTCTACACTCTTGCAGCACAGCTTTGACGGTACATTATGGCGACTGACCAAGTCGACGAAGCTCCTCTCGATCCAGCTTACGATAGATCGTTCGTGTCGCAATTCCCAAAAGGCGTGCTGCGGTCGTTTTATCACCACGAGTCATTCGTAACGTCTCTCGAATCAACAATCGCTCAACATCTTCCAATGGTGTTCCGATCGGCACCGATAATGTCTGACGTTCCGCGGGTCCACGTGCAACATTCGGCGGTAATTCAGAGAGACCTATCTCAACATCTTTCGCTAGGATTACGGCTCTCTCAATCGCATTTTCGAGTTCTCGTACATTTCCCGGCCAGTCATAGTCCATCAACGAAGAGGTCGCCTCCTTCGAAAAGGATGCCGCCGCTTTCTGGTTCTTATCCGCAAATTTCGAAAGGAAATGGTGTGCTAATAATGCGACGTCTTCTCGACGATCCCGTAACGGCGGAATCTCTACTGGAATGACATTCAGCCTATAAAATAGATCTTCTCGGAACCGACCCTCTCGAACTTCTTGTTCCAGATCTCGGTTCGTCGCGGCGATAACCCGAACATCTACGTGAATCGGCTGGGTTCCACCGAGGCGTTCAAATGTACCCTCCTGTAATACCCGAAGGAGTTTCACCTGCATGGACGGCGGTATTTCTCCGACTTCATCAAAAAACAACGTTCCGGTGTGCGCCAATTCAAACCGGCCCTGCTTCCGGCGTGTAGCACCGGTAAAGGCACCCGACTCATAGCCAAAAAGCTCACTCTCCAGGATCGTTTCGGGTATCGCGGCACAATTCACCGCGATAAACGGCCGTTGTTTGCGATCGCTTCGCGCATGCAACTGTCGGGCGAACAATTCTTTGCCAGTACCGCTCTCACCTAGAAGAAGAACCGTGGCCGTGGAAGGCGCTACCTGTTCCACCAACTCTAGAACACCGCGAATCGCAGAACTCCGACCAATAATAGTCGTCTCGCGATCCACGCCAGCAAGCTGTTCTCGTAAACGACGGTTCTCGATAAGAAGCAGCTGCTTTTCCATCGCTCTTCGCACTCGGGCCAGAACATCCGCTCGCTTGAAAGGTTTCGTAATGAAATCGTACGCCCCTTCTTTCATCGCCTCGACGGCTCGCTCCACCGTTCCATATGCCGTAACGAGGATAAAATCGATATCGGGCTGAAGGGTTTTCACGGTCTTCAAGAGCTCGAGGCCGTCCATACGAGGCATCATCAGATCCGAAATCACCACATTGACGACCTGCTCACGAACGATATCCAGACCTTCCTGGCCATCACTAGCCATACAAACCACGTATGGTTCTTTGGCAAAGATCCGCTCCAGGGTCTTCCGATTACTATCGTCATCCTCAACAATAAGAAGGGTAGGTCGTATCGACTCACTCTGTATCATTCAACTCGCTCCAGAAAACGATTGGGGACAACCTGTCAACAGTATAGACAATATGTCACACCGCTGACAAGTTGTCGCAATTGTTTTTTGTTCTGGTCGCTCTTCTGTGCATGGTTCTTGCAGTTATTCGTTCCTATGTGAGGAGTAAAAACCCCATGGTGCGTTTACCAAAGCATACGTTCGACACGAAAACCCGCGGCCGGTGTCGGTGGGATAATCCGAACGTGAGTAATACTCTCGCCTTCCAGACAACAGCCCCGGATATCCAGGTTGTGGATACGGTAATTCTGTACGAGCGTTCCGCAAAGGAGTCGTCGTCACAGGACCGTATGAGACGGTTACATAAATTCCTTTTGATCGCCTCTGCATCGGGGCTTCTTGTCCTGGGAATAGTGCTGCTACACATACTGCTTTAACACGAAACAACCGCCACATAGATCTCGGGACGATGGGGATTGTTCCTTGACGCGGACCCCGTTAGCCGTGTTTCTTTGGACTCGTTGTATCCTTGGCCGTCCGAGGTGTCGTACCCCCGCTATACCAACCAGAGGAACCTTAACGTGAAACGATATAGCCCGATTCTATTGGCCATCGCTATTCTCGCCTTTGCCATGCCAGCGATAGCTGCGCCTGGGAGTAGAGCCAGTAATACTGTGACCTATGATGGTCAGATGATTGGACCCGATAACCGCCCCGTATCCGGGATCTATCAACTCCAATTTTCTCTGCATCGTTCCGAGAAGGCGCGAAATTCCATCTGGAAAGAGAAACACGAGGTTGCGGTAACAAACGGATTCTACCGTATATCCCTTGGTGCTATGAAGCCGATCCCCAAACGTTTCAAACTGGAAAAGCTGTACTTATCTGTTGCAATGGTTGATGGACCAGAGCTGGTTCGAGAGCCTCTCAAACCATTGATTCAGTCAGCAGCAGAGACGTCTCAGACTAGAATTGAACCAGTAAAACCCGCAGATAAACGGCCATCACGCACAGGTTTTGTTGCCGAGGCCGATCGAGCGGAGTTCGCAAATGAAGCCGAGGTAGCAGCCAACGCTACACGTCTAGAAGGAAAAACCCTGGATGAGGTCGTGACCTATGTGAAATCCACGATTGGGGGCCGAACGGTTCTAGTGAGTAAGAACCTTGAGCTCTCAGGACACGCGGGTGGAGTTGGTGGTAAGAAGCCGTTCGAGGTTATGTGCCCACGTGGTTACGTCGTTGTCGGAATTCAGGGACGTGCTGGACGCTTCATCGATGGGTTTGAGCTGATCTGTGCCTCGTTAAAGACACAGTAATCTGCAACCAGCGATTAGAGCTTCCCAAGGATGAAATTGACGTAGAGTGGCAAGACCTGCCGCATCAAGACGCTCATATTCATCGGGGTATATTCCGGGTGGTAGGCGGAAAAAATATTGAAACCAAAGCCGTTCCCGCTACTACCATAATCAAGCTGACATGAACCACAGTCCTGCACATCAGGAAGCGGCTGGTTCGGTGGTAAATCATTATATTGTCGGTAGATCCCGCTAGGTCCTGTCATCGCAAGATGATAGGCCTCTCGCCCACTCAGAGCCGACGGTAAGGCATGGTCGAACCGAAATTGTAGTCGCAAGTAGGTCGCCACAAGCGTCGGTAGAACAGCCGCCGCTTCGCGCTCCGCCCACCAGGGATCATCGGTACAGTCATGTCCACTGAGCCGAATTGGATCCGAGTTTTCGGCACAAACATACGCCGGTGGCGGCTGTTGAATATCGGGATTCACCGGATACTTACAGTCCCGGGGGAATTCCCTGAGCCCGCAATCCACGGCACCAGACGGTTCACATTCACAATAGCCAGGGAACGTACCCGTGACACATTCTCCACCGCAGAGGTTACACCTCGATGGCGTTGGTCCGAGACCGTCCTGATTGATCACATTGCCTGAGGGGGTAAATGGAGCCACGGTAATGTCGCATCGACTTACTGCACCCTCGACGTCTACAAGAAATTTGCCGACGTACCCGGCTGAACCTCGGTTGGCGTTCATGACACCAGCGGCGACAGAAAGCCCCCACCCGAACGACACAACACCCAATCGTTCTTCATCAACACTCTGCTTATTTCGAGCGCGCTGTAAGACCTCAGAGAGTAAGCCTTGATGGTCTTTACCATTATAGTCTTCCTCTCCCCCGGTCCGGTTTGAGCCCAGCCCACGACCTGGAGGATTATATACGAAAACAACAGCCGGAACCTCCGCTGCCAGCTCACTGGCGATGTCTGCAAAGTATTCTTCCCCGCTTTCCAGACCGGGCGGTACTAGAACGAGACCAGGGCATGGATTCGCGGCCTGGCAGGTCACTGGCCGATGGATTTCCATGTAGAACTTGAGGTTGTTGTAGAGAGGACGCTCTACCGACATATCAACGGTCAGGGGTAATGGGCCCAGATCCGTGCCTGTCGTGCTGTCGTCGACTGTTTGAGTGTCAGGGACATCGGCGGCACCGCCACCCGAACTGCAGGCCAATCCAATGCCCGACAAAATCGCTAGTAGTACACCGAGATATTTTCGCTTTGCCGACATCAACTTTCGCTCCACGACGATAAATAGAAACAAAAACAACGCGCCCTCTATCGACTCAACATCCCTGTTCCGTCGCAACAGGTCAAGCCGTAAAGGTCCATATCATGGAGAAATTCCAGGACTCGAAAACCACCGATCTCTGCTCCGTTGACACCCATGATCGTGCGCGGCTACAGGGTCATTTTCAAGGAACCCCTCGATCGTTTCGACGCTGGTTCCGAAACCAGGACCTGAACAATAGCGCACCTGGAATTTCAAAAGAAGAGCTCGCAAATACCCTTATCCCTGGAAAGATTTGGACCGTGGGCCCCGAGGATTGTGATTGGCCTTCCTCCGTCGGTGATCTTCTAGAACCCCCCATCGTTCTATACGGCCGAGGAACTCCTCTTCCATCGGGTCCAAAGCTAGCGGTCGTCGGAAGTCGAACCGAAGATCCGTTTACCCATCGAATGTGTCGTCTGATAATCGACCATTGGGCTACCGTTCATCCCAATGGTGCAGTCATCTCCGGTGGAGGGCTCGGCGTAGATCAGGTTGCGTTATCTATGGCTCTCAAGACGGGCCTCCACCCCGTTGTGTGTCTCGCTGGCGACATATCCCGTCCCACCCCACGCAGCCTCACCAGCCTGTTTGAACAGGTGCTACACCATGGAACACTCTTGAGCGAAGCGTTTCCCGGAACGCCTTCATTTCCCTACCTGTTCCCCGATCGTAACCGACTCATCGCTGCATTATCAGACGCAGTCGTTGTCGTTCGGGCCGCCAGGAAAAGCGGTAGCCTGAATACTCTAGAACACGCACTCACGATCGGTCGACCCGTGTATGGCATTCCGGGACCCATTGATGATCCCGGCTGGGCTGGACTACACGACGCCTTCGACAACCAGACCGCCATACCATTATTTAATATGGAGCGTCTTGGTACGCCCAGAATCAGGACACGAGCATCTACGTCAATGTGGTCCAAACTCACAAAAAACCACCGAATCCTGGTAAATCAATTGGAACGGGGACCCGCAACAATAGAAGCATTATCCGCAATCCTACGATTGACAGTTACCGACGTGATGCAGATGATGCTGGACCTTGAGCTAGCCAACATTGTATGTAGGCGACGCGATGATACCTACGAGACCCGTCTCGAATCGGAGAAGGCATGTCAAAACTGATTATTGTAGAATCCCCGGCCAAGGCGAGAACCATTAAGAAGATTCTCGGTTCCGACTACGAAGTAAAAGCTTCGATGGGACACATCCGTGATTTACCGGAACGAACCAAGGGGATTGATCCAGAACAGGACTTTGCCCCCACCTACATCCCAATCAAGGGAAAGAATAAGGTGCTCAAAGATATCCGAAGCGCGACAAAGAGCGTAGACGAAATCCTCCTCGCAATGGACGGGGATCGCGAGGGTGAGTCCATTGCCTGGCACCTCTACGACGAATTGAAACCAGAGGTTCCGGTTCGAAGAATGGTATTCCGCGAGATTACCAAATCGGCGATCGAAACAGCTCTCGGTAATACTAGAGAGCTGGATATGAATCTCGTCGAGGCGCAGCGTGCCCGCCGTACCATCGATCGACTATACGGCTGGGATGTCAGCCCCATGTTATGGCGAAAGATAAAGCCAGGACTGAGCGCGGGACGCGTACAGTCCGTAGCCCTGCGGCTCCTGGTAGAACGAGAGAACGAGCGTATTGCATTCGAATCGACAAACCTTCATGACCTCCGGGCCAGCTTTACGGTTACGGACGACGATGCCGCCCCCTTTGATGCCACCCTGGTCCGAGTCGACGAGCGCGTTATCGCCAGTCTACGCGACTTCGATTCCACAACGGGTAAGCGGAAAAACACCAAATCCTGGGCCCTGACCAAAGAGGAAGCCGAACAGCTTCTGGAACGGCTTAAAGAAAAATCGGGCGAGATTCTGAGTGTCGAAGTAAAGCCGCAGGTTCTTCGTCCCTCCCCTCCGTTCACTACATCGACAATGCAGCAAGAAGCTGTACGACGTCTCCGTTTTTCGGCACGTCGCACGATGCAGATTGCGCAACGACTCTACGAAGCGGGCTACATCACCTACATGCGTACAGATTCGACCAAATTGTCGGACCAGGCCATCGATGCAGCCCGAAACCTGATCTCGAATGAGTTCGGACCGGACCTTCTTCCGCAAACTCCAAGATCCTATGACACCAAAACCCGTAACGCGCAGGAAGCCCACGAAGCGATTCGGCCAGCCGGTGAAGTGTTCCCGTCGATCGTGGATATGAAACGCACCCTCGACACGGATGAATATCGCCTCTATGAGCTCATCTGGAGACGAACCGTATCATCCCAGATGGTGGACGCACACGTCGACCAGACTACACTGCAGATCGGTGTCGATAATGCGGTCTTTCGTGCCTCGGGCCGAACCGTTCGGCTTCCCGGGTATACGTTAGCGTATAAGGCCTTTCGTGAAGACGAGGACAACACATCTGGAGAGCGGAATCTACCCAACGTGATCACCGGCACGACAGTCGTATGGGCCGATGGAGAATCTCTCACACTTCGGGAACAAAACACGCGCCCCCCTGCACGTTTCAACGACGCGTCTCTGGTAAAATCACTCGAAGAGAAGGGTATCGGGCGACCCAGTACCTACGCGAACATTATCCAGCATCTACTGGACAAAGGGTACTGCTTCCGACGTAGCGGCCGTATGATCATTCCCACCTTCATGGGCATCGCCGTTGTTTCTCTACTCAAAGAGTTCATGCCCCACCTGGTGGACTATAACTTCACGGCCGACATGGAATCACAACTGGATTCCATCGCACGTGGAGAATACGACACGACTCTGTATCTATCGCAATTCTACAACGATGGATTTGGCGAAAGTAAAGGTGAAGAGACCGTCCCTGGTCTGGTAGATCTTCTGAACCAGGTAAAAGATGAAATCGATCCTCGAAAAGCTTGCACAATAGCCATCGGTGAAAACGATGCTGGGGTCGTTGTTCAGGTACGTATCGGGCGCTACGGCCCATTCGTGCAGGTCGGTGAAGCAACATCACCGATCCCAGATGACCAGGCCCCAGACGAATTGACTCTCGAGGTTGTAGCCGAGCTGATCGCCGCTCGTGAACGAGGGGAAACCCCGTTAGGCCATGACGATCAGGAACGACCCATCTATCTTCGTAACGGTCGATTCGGCTGGTATGTTGAGCTTGGTGATGATGAGGCGGAGAAACCCAAACGAGTCAGCCTTTCTCAAGGAATGGATCCAGAATCCGTTGATCTGGAAACAGCAATACGGCAGTTGAGTCTACCTCGACCTCTAGGTGTCTATCCAAGTACCGACGAAGAGATCACTGCAGCCGTAGGCCGTTATGGCGACTATATTCGCTGCGGGAAGCAAACACGCTCGTTAAAGAACATCAGCTTCGCCATCGATGTTACTCTCGAGCAGGCTATCAAGGCTCTCGACGAAGAAGTCCGTAAGAAAGAAGGCGTCGTTCTTGGGAAAGATCCTGAAACAGATGCTGAGGTTCGCCTGATGGATGGGCGCTATGGTCCATACCTGACCAACGGAGAGCTCAACGCCTCCGTTCCAAAGAATCAAGCGACAGATGAAATCACCCTCGAATTTGCCCTCGAATATTTGAAAGAGAAGGGTAAGGCTCCAAAACGTCGGGGAAAGAAAAAGCAGGCCAAACGCGCCTGAACGTCTTGTTAAAGATATGGACTCCGGAACCAACAACGCCAGTGCACCTGGATCTGTCGCAATTATCGGCGGTGGTCTCGCTGGTTGTGAATGTGCCCATCAATTAGCGAAAGCGGGCATCCGTACCACTATCTTCGAAATGAGACCCGGCAAAAGAAGCCAGGCGCATAAGACAGATCATCTAGCCGAGCTCGTCTGCAGTAATTCCTTTCGAGCTGCGAGTATTGAAAACGCTGTGGGGCTCATCAAGGAAGAGATGAGACGACTTGGTTCCTTGATTATGGAGGTAGCGGACGTCTCAAAAGTACCGGCTGGCGGGGCCCATGCCGTGGATCGAGATCGATTTGCTGAAGGCGTAACAACGCAGATTCATAACAACCCGAACATTCAGATCGATCGCACGGAGATAACCTCCCTGGATGCCGATGAACTGTCCTCGTTCGATACCATCGTGGTTGCCACCGGCCCTCTTACATCGGAAGGCCTGGCCGCAGATCTTGTGCAGCGAACAGATAAAGAGCGTCTCTATTTCTATGATGCGATCGCTCCCGTGGTAGAAGCAGACTCCATTGACTATTCGATCGTATTCGCAGCATCCAGATACGGTAAAGGTGGAGACGATTACCTGAACTGCCCCATGGATGAGCCGACGTATTATGCGTTTATAGAGGAACTCCTCGCAGCCGAGAAAATACCGCTTCACGAAATGGATGACCCCCGATTTTTTCCGGGCTGCCAACCCATCGAAGAAATCGCGAGACAAGGACCGCTATCTCCAGCATATGGCCCCATGAAACCCGTGGGCTTAACCGATCCGCAAACGGGCAAGCGACCATTCGCTGTGGTCCAACTCCGTACGGAAAACACAGCCTGCACGGCATATAATCTTGTGGGTTTCCAGACCCGGTTGAAATATCCGGAACAAAAACGTGTTCTCTCTCAGATCCCTGGTCTATCGGAAGCTGTCTTCTTGCGTATGGGGTCAGTCCACCGAAACACATATCTCGATAGCCCTCGAATACTGGACGACAGGTTACGGCTTGCCCATACGCCCCGAATTCGGTTTGCGGGTCAGATTACCGGTGTCGAAGGGTACGTAGAGAGTACAGCCTGTGGTTTGTTGCAGGGAATTTTCACGGCTGCAGAGCTCCTGGGAAAGGACCTTAATCCTCCACCGCCCGCATCCGCTCTAGGCTCCATGCTAGCTCATCTACGGTCGACGGTAACCGATGACTTTCAGCCCTCGAATATCCATTGGGGCCATTTCCCACCGCTCACCGGAAAACTACCCCGCGGTCGACGAGGTCGAAGAGAACGCCGTGCGTTGATGGCAGAGCGTTCGCTGAACGCTCTGGAAGTATGGCGTAAATCCATAACCGAGATCGTGCCACAACAAATTGGCGAATTCGAGCGGTAGCATCCCCGCCATCAATCGATCAGACCGAATCCTCACTATGGGAATTCAATACGTGTTCGGTCCACAAGCTTGACGGTTATGCAGACCAACTCTACCATTCCAATGGGGCTCGGATCGTCAATGTCTGCCTCATTCACCTATTCGATAGCCAGGATCGACTCAATATGGCGAAGAAAACGAAGGCAGGTAGCGACGGGAAGAAGGGCAAAAAGAAACAAGCCGGTGCAGAAAATCTTCCCGCCGTATTAAGCGAAAAAGGTCTTGGAGATATTCTTCTACGCGAGAAGATTGTCGATCCCGAGAGACTCGATAAGGCGAAGCGAGAGGTTGAGCGCCGCGGTGGGCGATTGACTGGTACTCTGGCCAAACTGGGGCTCGTAGAGGAAACCAAACTGGTGGACTTTATGAGTCGACACTACGGTGTCCCCTCTGTTGCGCTCAAAGAAGCAGCCGTAGACCCTACCGTTATTGAACTGATCCCACGAGAGGTCTGTGAACGTCACTGCCTGTTGCCCATTCGACAACAGGGCTCGTCTCTGATTGTGGCGATGAGTGACCCGTCGAATATCTACGCTATCGACGACATCAAATTCCTTACAGGCCTTAGCGTTGAAGTAGTCTGTGCCGCAGATACGGAGATCCGAGCTGCGATTGAAAGACATTATGGCACCAACGAATATGCATCGATGTTGGAGGAGCTCGAAGCCACAGAAGTCGAGTTCCTACAAGATGACGATGAGCTGGACATCGACGAACTGGAGAGCGCATCGCAGGAAGCACCTGTCGTCCGATTGGTGAACCTAATCCTCGTAGACGCTATTACTCGTGGTGCTAGTGATATTCATATCGAGCCCTACGAAAAGAACTTTCGCGTACGATATCGCGTTGATGGAGTGTTGTCTGAGGTGATGGCACCACCGATCAAGTTAAAAAACGCGATCACAAGTCGTCTAAAAATCATGTCCGAAATGGATATCGCGGAACGACGTCTTCCGCAGGATGGACGCATCAAGCTGGTCATGGGTCGCCAGAAAGAAGTCGACTTCCGTGTCTCAGTGCTTCCCTGTCTCCATGGCGAAAAAATCGTCATGCGTATTCTGGATAAGAGTGCCCTCCAGTTGGACATGAAAAAACTGGGGTTTGAGGAAGTGCAGCTAGCCTCCTTTAAGGATTCCATCCACCAACCGTATGGCATGGTACTCGTTACCGGTCCGACCGGGTCGGGAAAAACAACGACTCTTTATTCTGCGCTTATGGACCTGAATAAAGTCAGTGAAAATATCTCTACGGCCGAAGACCCGGTCGAAATGACAATGGAAGGTATCAACCAGGTTGCCATTCATGACACCATCGGGCTCAACTTCGCATCTGTGCTCCGCTCGTTCTTGCGGCAGGATCCGGACATTATCATGGTCGGGGAGATTCGAGACTTCGAGACTGCTGAGATCGCGGTAAAAGCGGCGCTTACCGGTCACCTTGTGTTGTCTACCATCCATACCAATGATGCACCTTCAACAGTCAATCGTCTGCTGAATATGGGTGTAGAGCCATTTCTTGTCACAGCATCGCTCAACTCAATTCTTGCACAACGTCTCGCTAGACGAATTTGTTCTGGGTGTGCCGAGCCAACGGAAATACCGCCCGAAGCATTAATCGCTGCTGGGATGTCCGAATCGGATATTGAAGACTGCATGCCTATGAAGGGAAAGGGGTGCCATGTTTGTAACGAGACAGGCTACAAAGGACGCGTAGCTCTGTACGAAATTATGCCGATGTCAGAAGAGCTGAAAGAAGCCGTCCTTCAAGGGTATTCTGCTATTGAACTGAAACGTGAAGCTATCCGACTCGGAATGCGAACACTTCGAGCCTCTGGTCTTACGAAGGTTGCCGAAGGGATGACCACCTTGGATGAAATCATTCGAGTGACTCGAGCGGATTAAGCGGTAGAGGAGAATACACATGGACATCCATCAACTGCTCAATACGATGCTGAAGATGGGTGCAAGTGATTTACATATTTCCGCAGATTCTCCACCTGTATTGCGGATAAACGGTCGAATCTACCCACTTAAGGCGGCGGTCTTGACCCCCGAACTTACCCGCGCCCTGGCTTATAATCTTTTAGACGAACCGCAGAAGCAAAAGTTCGAAAACGATAACGAAATCGATCTATCGTTTTCCTGGAAAGGGCGAAGTCGCTTTCGGGCCAACTTCTTTATGCAACGAGGAGCTGTATCTGGGACCGTTCGGCAGATACCAAATGATATCCCAAGCATAGACACTCTCGGATTACCTCCTATTGTGGAGGAGTTGGCGAATCGGCCAAATGGATTGATTCTGGTTACTGGGCCCACAGGTTCCGGTAAGTCGACAACTCTCGCAGCCATTATTGATCAGATCAATCGTTCGCAGAGAGGGCATATTCTGACGATAGAAGACCCTATCGAATTCGTACATACACACCGCAATTGCATCGTCAATCAGCGAGAGGTCGGTTCCGATACGGAGTCTTTTAAGAACGCTCTACGGTATATCCTACGGCAAGATCCGGATTTTGTTCTTCTAGGAGAGATACGGGACCTCAACTCCATGGAAGCGGCCCTTCGGATTAGCGAAACCGGTCACCTGGTTCTCGCCACATTACATACAAACAATACAATACAGACCATCCATCGAATCATTGACTTCTTTCCTTCCAGTCAACAGGAAACCGTTCGGACTCAATTGTCATTCGTTCTCGCAGCCGTCATTAGCCAGCAACTTATTGTTAATCATGATGGGCGGGGCAGATCCCTTGCTTCCGAGATCATGATCCCAAACGCTGCCATCCGAAATCTGATTCGAGAAGATAAGACGCATCAGATTTATTCACAAATGCAGATGGGACAGCTCCAGTTCGGTATGCAGACAATGAACCAGAGCCTGGTAAGCCTGGTAAAGACGGGCAAGGTCAGTCGAGACGAAGCATTAGACGCAACCCTGGAGCCCGAGGAATTGGAACTAATGTTTGATGGAAAAATCCCCTCCGCCGCCGGAAAAGCCGGCATGCGAAGAAAAACTGGTTCCGAGGAATCGAATTAACTTATTTTTTGCCTTATCTTCAGAACCCGGCTCAATCAGGTATAAGATGACTTTGTTGGCTACACCGGTACAATGGTTAGGTCATGCCTGAATTTAATTGGGAAGCAAGAAGCGCCGATGGCGATCTGAGAAGCGGAATCATGCAGGGAAATTCCCGTGCAGACGTAGAAAAACGTCTTAAAGGGATGCGGCTGATTCCCATTCAGATCAAGAAGAAGTCGAAAGAAATTGTCCTCGTTCTTCCATGGCAGGATCCGGTTCCGGTAAAAACCAAAGTGGTATTTACCCGACAATTGGCCACCATGATCGACGCCGGGTTGCCATTGGTTCAATGCCTTGAGGTTCTGGCCCAAGCCGAACCACATGCATTTTTCCGACCGGTTCTATACAAAGTCAAACAGAGCGTTGAGTCTGGGTCGACATTTGCCGACGCGTTGAAGGAACATCCTCGTGTATTCGACGAACTCTTTGTCAATCTGGTCGCTGCTGGTGAGGCTGGTGGTCTACTCGACACCATTTTGAACCGTCTTGCTGTGTACATGGAAAAAGCCATGGCATTGAAGAATCGGGTTAAGAGCGCCATGCGATATCCTGTGATCGTTGTAAGTGCATCGTCTCTAATTATCGGTGTCCTTCTGGTCAAGGTTATCCCGTCCTTTGCAGGGATCTACGGCTCTCTGGGTGATAAAAAGCTCCCTGGGCTTACACAGACCGTTATTGATGTCTCGAATATGGTCGTAGCCAAGTTGCCTTTTGTTCTGACCATACTAACGATCTTCATCGTAGGACTGGCCATGTTGGTTCGAACCCAATGGGGTCGTTATCGAGTGGACTGGATCCTGCTGAACGCACCCGCGATCGGACCTCTCGTAAAAAAAGCGGCTATTGCCCGTTTTACCCGTACTCTTGGTACACTGGTCGCCTCGGGGGTACCCATCCTTGATGGATTGAATATCGTCGCCAAAACCAGTGGGAACAAGGTGATCGAGAAGGGGCTTCTCTATGCTCGAGATCGTATCGCGGAAGGGAAAAACATCTCTGCGCCATTGATGGAAATAAACATCTTTCCCAAGATGGTTGTGCAGATGATCTCCGTCGGGGAAAACACAGGCGCACTGGATGTTATGCTTACAAAGATCGCGGACTTCTATGAAGACGAGGTAGACACTGCGGTAGAAGGCCTAACATCGATCATTGAGCCGATCCTCATGATCGGCGTTGGTGGTTCGGTCGCCGTCGTTCTGATCGCCATGTATCTACCAATCTTCGGTATGGCCGACACCGTTGGCGGGCATGGAAAATAACGTCGGGGAAAACAACGTCCCGATGAACGCTGACAGTTCGGAGATAAAGTCGTCGAACTCCCTGGAAAAGGATGAGCTTTCTCTACCGCCGGGAAGAGACGAGACCACAGTGCTCGTGCAGGATAACGAAGGCTCGAGTCGTACACCCAACCTGGAAGAAATAACCGCAGAAGAGATGTCGTCGGTTCTGGATCCAAAGATCCGACTGGTTACTCTACTTCGGGTTCTGCTTGTCAGTGTCGTTGTTGCCCTTACCCTTATGTTGCCCGATCAACACTCCGAAGATGGGTCTCCTCTCGCACGGAGTACATCAGCAGTCTACCTCCTTGCCATGGTAGTTTACTGCGCATCAGCACTCTATTTGTGGGTGCTTGTTCGATACCATGGATCCCGATCCCGTATCGGTTTGATATGGACTCAAATTGGAATCGATCTTGTCTTTTCACTGGGGCTTACCCTTCATACAGGTGGTACCGAGAGCATCTTTTCGTTCTTCTTTTCTCTGGCCGTCATCAACTCCGCAATTCTCTTATACCGCCGTGGCTCATTGGTGGTTGCCTGTCTCTCGACGGTTTTCTTTGGAATCGTCGCCTTTATCGAAACCAACCCATCCATTCATGAAATGGTTGCCACGAATTGGCTGATTCCGACGAACCTGTATCAACACGCTGCAACACGCACGACCATTCAAAACCTGGGCATGCACGCTATCGCTTTCTTCGCGATCGCATTTCTTGCGTCGTATCTATCGGAGCAGCTACGTGCGGCCGGTGAGACATTGCAGGCCCAGAAGAGCACGATTCTCAATCTGGAGGATCTCCTCAACAGCATTATCTCGTCGATTCCTATTGGAGTGATCGTTGTAGAAGGCTCAGGCTCCATCTCCTTCATGAATAATGAAGCACTTGGTATCTGTGGAACGGATCTTCCCGATGTCCTGGGTAAGCCGGTCGCCAACCTATTCCCAGATCTACGACATATCCGTGCAAACCGAGACAAAGCCGGTCGTGTCGCGAATGAGATTACAAGCCAGGTAATGGGGAGAGAAATTCGTCTACTCCGTTGGACAATTACCCCACTAAAAGGAACCCACGATGGCTCCAACGACGAGCTCTTGATCTTCGAAGACATTACGAGTCTCGTTGCCCTCCAACGAGAGATGCAGGAAAGCCGCCAACTCGTACGAGTAGGAAAGCTAGCCGCCGGTGTGGCCCACGAAATCCGAAACCCACTCGGAGCCATAAGCGGATGTGCACAACTGCTGAAGTCTGACCAGTACGGTGGTACGCCTTCTCCGGAGCAGGATCGTTTGATGAACATCATCATGAGAGAGACCGATCAGCTCAACACCTGGATTGGTGAATTTCTTGCCTACGCCCGCCCTAAACCACCCGATTTGGAGGATATTGATCTTCTACAGGCCGTACGGGACTCCATCGCTGTCTTGAAAACGGATCCAGCCTTTGACTCCGCCAATATCAATTTCGAAATAAAGGGATTCGGACCGGTGGGAATACGCGCCGACAAAGTACAGCTCCGCCAATGCCTATGGAATCTCGTTAAGAACTCATACCAGGCACTTGGTGAGACCAAGAACCCCAAAGTAATACTCTCCATAGACCAGCTATCGACGGCAACAGCTTCCTATATAACCCTTTCCATCACCGATAATGGGCCGGGCATTCCGTTATCGGACCAGGCATCCATATTTGAACCATTCGTCTCGCTTCGGAAAGGCGGTACAGGTCTGGGACTAGCCATCGTACACCGAATTGTGGAACAACACGGTGCACAGATCAGACTTCATAGTGAACCTGGCTCTGGAGCTACATTCGAGATCCTCTTTCCAGCCCAATCAAAGCAAGAAATAGAGAAGATGGCCTCATCATGAACGCGCAAAGAATCCTGGTAATCGATGACGAGCGTAGTATGCGCGACATGCTGGAACTCTTCCTCAAGGGCGAAGGCTATGAGGTTACATTGGCGGAAGATGGCCGCGATGGCATGGAATTCCTGAAGGTCAACAACTACGATCTGGTCCTTACCGATCTAAAGATGCCAAACGCGAGCGGGCTGGATGTTCTAGAGTTCGTAAAAGCCAGCAGCCCAGCAACACAGGTAATTCTACTGACCGCCTTTGGCACGCATCTATCTGCATTGGGTGCCATGGCCGAAGGGGCATTCGACTTTATCGAAAAGCCGTTCAAAATGGACGAGCTCAAATTTCAGATCCAACGAGCGTTACGTGTCAGCGAACTCGTAACCAATCAAATCGCCCCGCAAGGTGAAGACCTGGGTTTTCTACCCTTGCCAATGGTAGGTCGATCCCCGGCCATCAACCGCGTATTCGACGTAATACGAAAGGTGGCACAATCACCGACAAGCGTCTTGATCACCGGGGAAAGTGGGACTGGTAAAGAGTTGGCGGCCCGGGCCATTCACGAGTCTAGTAATCGAGCCAAAGGACCATTTGTCGTCATCAACTGTGGAGCTATTCCTGAGAACCTACTGGAGAGCGAACTCTTTGGTTACTCAGCCGGAGCATTCACAGGGGCCGTCGCAACCAAAACTGGTTTAATACCGTCGGCACAGGGTGGAACGTTGATGCTCGACGAGATCGGAGAGCTGCCCCAGCATATGCAGGTTAAGATCCTACGCACTATTCAAGAGCGCAAGGTTCTAGCTGTCGGATCCGTGGAGGAAATCCATGTGGATGTACGACTCATCACAGCGACCAATCAGAACCTGGAAAACATGGTGCGACGAGGGACTTTCCGAGAAGATCTCTACTATCGTCTGAACGTAGTTGAAATTGAGATGCCACCACTCCGTGACCGAAGGGAAGACATTCCGCTACTTGCAGGATACTTCCTTCGACGATTCTCGCATCAAACGGGAAAAACGATTCGTGCCATGGAGAAGGAAACTCTTGAAGCACTTCTTCAATATCCCTTTCCTGGAAACGTCCGCGAACTTGAAAATATCATCGAACGAGCTGTGGCATTCGAGACACAGGATCGCCTGAGTATTGACCACCTCCCCCCCCATGTTCTCCGAGGCCATGGACTTGGTCATGGCCCCCTACCTACAGAAATTCCACTACCACCGGAGGGGATGGATCTGGAGGAAACCCTGGCTAGTATCGAAAGAAGTCTGATCTTCGATGCCCTTCGACGTACGAGCGGTAACCAGACCGATGCGGCGGAATTACTGGGCATATCGTTCCGTTCTATTCGTTATAAAATCCAGAAATACGGCGTCGATCTGGCGGACATCTGAGAATCCGAGAATAAAGGTTCGGTGCGAAAACTCGCCTAGCCCGAAAAAGCGCATAAAATCAATGCGATGGCTACACGCACCTCCCACTTTCTACTGCTGGGTTCACTTGGGATTCTAGCGACTGCCGCCGGACTCGCCGGGTTACGACCAGTGCAATCGAGTCCTGGAGAGCAAAAGGCATCGGTTACATTGGCAATCCATGCAGCAACTCCTGATGACCTGCATGGCTCTACGAAACTGAGCCAAAGTCTATCGGCCTCGATGCAATTACCCTTTGAATGGGAAGGCGATTCCAAATTACATACCGCCGCATGGAGCGTCCTCCGTTTTACCCATGGAATCGACCACCTACATGTTGACGGTGTGTTACAGGAAGCACTCGAAGGTGCAGGTGTTGTGGACGCGATGGTCATTCCCATTCAAGCAACAGGCCATTCTCAAGAAGATATCCTGGCGCAGATGGAAATACTGATTCGTAGAAAGTTTCATCATCTCCAATTCAACCGGTTGGGGATCGCATGTGAAAAAACAGACTCCACTTGGCGGGCATTGGTTCTCCTAACTCGTAGGCAGCTCGAACTCCCCCCGCCTAAGCAACAGATCGACAAAGAGGGCGTCTATCGTCTTCGTGGAACGCTTCTTGTGCCGACAAGCAACGTACAGGTCCTCGTATTACAGCCCGACGGGCTGATTACAGAGCGAACTGCCGAAGTGTTCGGAAGTATTGTTTCCACGGACATCATCTTTCCTATGCCAGGGCGTTATCAAGTCGAAGTCATCTTGCCAGATCTCCACGGCGCTATCCCCGCCGCCCTTACAAGTGTGGACTGGCAGGTGGCACAACAAAAGCATGGGACGAAGCCCAAGTTCACGGTTCTTCCCACGAACGCAACCGCAAGCCCTGGAGACTCGGCACAACTACAGATTATCCAAGCAACGAATCAACTGCGTGCAGATTATGATCGACCACCACTAACACGTGACCAACGGTTGGAAACTCTCGCTCATCAGCACGCACGAGAACTATCCAACCGGCGACTAATAAGCCACTTAGATGACAGCGGCCGAGATGTGGCCACCAGGCTTCGAGCCGCCGGTATTCATTCGAAACAAGTTGGGGAGAACGTCGCCGCGGGACTTACACTCGCGTCAATTCATCGGTCGCTTGTTCAAAGCCCTAGCCACCGCCGTGAGCTTCTTCGAGCTAATTTCGATAAGATCGGTGTGGGCATAGTTCGAAGGAACGGTGTGTTATTTGTAGTTGAACTACTAACTGGCCTCTAACGGTGATGCCCCAGAAAGCCGGATGGTCATACGATAAACAGGCAAGAAGAAACGGAATCTTGAACATTAAATTTTGGTCTTTCCCGTTCCGCGGGCAGAGTTCGATTGACAACCCCTAGAAGCCTACGAAAAACTTCCATTTACTGCGATTCTGATTGGTACGATTATGAGCGATACAAAAAAACCCGAAGGTCCAGAAAACACTTCGCCCGGCACCGACGGTCATATGGTGCAATCTCTTATGGATGAGATGACGGAAGACGAAGCATCAAAATCTGCGGACAATACAGATGTGTCCGATGGACCCGCTCCTCCCCCAATCCCGTCGGACACAGAAGATCTCGAAGAAGACGACGAATCGACCAAGGCGATGGAAGCTCCCGATTTTGATGACGAAGATGATTACAACGAGGATGACGAAAAGACGATAAGTGCCGACCCGATCGCCGTCGCGCCGACTCTTGCTAACGAGAATCTGTCTACACTCGAATCCCCCACGATCGCCAACGCACCCGTTCTCGACACCGATCCGGGAGAAGATGAAGAACTACGTGAAGAGTTGAGCGAGCTGCGCGAAGAGCCAAGACTTGAGGCTCCTGTCGATAGCGCTGAGGCTACTGAAAGCCCCGAAAGTGCTGAGCCGCCTTCCGCAGAAAAGACGATGATGCTGGATATAAGCGGGGGGCTCAGTCCGGAACAACAGGTCCCCAGGGGTCGTATTCGTATTCTGCACGGGAATGATACAGGAGAGGTTATCGATCTGCCGGTCGGAACCTATACCGTTGGCCGCCACGAGGAAGCTGAAATTACTCTTAGCGATCCAGCTATCAGCCGAGAACATTTCCGTTTGATTGTCTCCGACACCGGCTCCCGGCTGGAAGATCTGGGAAGCGGTAATGGGACAAAAGTAAATGGTATCCGAACACCGGACGCGCTGCTTGAACACGGTGTCCAGATCGAAGCAGGCACGAGTGTGCTCCGCTATGAAGACCCGATGCGACCCGACTCCAGCTTTGCTGGTGGTAGTTCGGATAGCCTCCCTACGCAGGGTATGCAGCCTATCATTAATGTGGCGGCCCCCAAACGCAGCCCTCTGGTCTACGTTGTAAGCGCGCTCTTTATCGTCTTCCTCGGCGGAGCGTTTGTGGCGGGAGAGATGCTCTTTGGTTTCTACAACATCATGGACATGAGTCCGCAAGCGCGTAAAGAGCGCCGCATCGAAAAGGCAAATATGAAAGAAGCCGCTTCGGTTGTCGACGCTGTAGAGGAGCGCTTCAAAGCCGGTAAGCTAACCAATACCAACGTCTCCGAACTCCTTGCGGACCTCGAACAAGCCGTGCGTTTAGATCCAAGAGAGCCTCGTATCCCCCCCCTGGGAAGAAAACTTCAGAGACTGGAAGAAGCACTGGAAGAAATCCCGATTCATATTGAAGCGCAGGAATGGACCAATGCAAAGATCTCGGCCAAGAAAGCTCTAAAACTTGATCGTAAGAATGTTGCTGCTCTCAAGCAGTTCCAAGACGCAGATACGGAAGAAAAACGACGACAAATCGTGGACGAGGCGAACACCCTGGCGGAAGGGGGAGCGTTGCCCGAACACATTGTAGCTCAGCTGGAAAAGATTCCCGAGAGTAGCACCTACCATGTTCGCGCTGGCTTCATTCTACTCAAAGCCAAAAAGGCATCCGAACAAGAGTTGCTGACAAAATTCCAGGAGGCCAAAAGGAAACGTAAAATCTCGGTCGCCGGGGAATTGGTAAAGCTGCTCAAGAGGGACCACCCTGGAAGTCCATACATTGCCCAAGCCCAAAAAGATGTCGAAGAGCTAGAACGTAAGATCGAAGAACGTCGTAGAAGAAGGCGTGCCGCGCGTGCCAATGCTGCACGAAAGAGAAAAGAGCGAGCGTCGCTCCTTCGCACCGATTCGATTGAATCCAGTGTTGCCGTTCGCCCCACCCGAACTGAGCCGAAACCAACGCCACCGAAGAGCAAGCCCGAGAAGATCGTTGTGACAGCGCCAGTGATCGCTCCGACTCCAGCGCCAGTAGTAACACCAACACCAGAACCGGTGAAAGAGGCCGAGGTCGTTGTCGAGACAAAACCAATGGTTGAGCCAACGCCTGCAAGAGAGGTTGTACCTCTGCCTACGCCAGCGTCGGCCAACAATATCAAAGGTGATCTTGCCACGGGTAAAAGCCTCTACCAACGGGGTGAGTACGACCAAGCTATCGATTACTTTGAGAGGTTGAGCACGAGCACACGGGTACGTGATTCGGTACGCCGAAAAGCCCAGAAGGCCGCGACGGATGTTGCGAAATATCGTTCCAACTTCACGGAAGGGAAGAAGGCGTTAGCCAACTACCAATCACGGAAAGCAATTCAACGCCTGAACACCGCTAGAAAAGCAGATAAGCGACTTGGTGGTACGAACGCCAGTATTGTTAACCCACTCCTTGCCAAAGCCTATATCCGTGCAGCGCAAGAGCAGATGACCCGGAAAGAATACGGTCGTGCAACTACGTATGTCCGCCGTGCGCAGGCGCTTGATCCAACCAATCCGGAAGCGTCCAGCCTAAACCAGATCTTGCTTCCCAAGGCTTCAAAGATGCTTCAAGACGCGATCGCAGCCCGGGACAATGGCGACAAAGACAAAGCTCGACGACTCTTGCAGCAGGTCTTGGAGATGGTCCCTGAAGACGATCCCAATTACGAAAAAGCCTACAAGATCTTGTCTCGCCTTTAGACTCGACCCACTCGTCGAATCATCTAGCCAGCCGTTCTCTGCGAGACGGTGTCCAATACACGATCGACTGCGGCATTTAGCGCTTCGATCTCAAAAGGCTTATCCAGATATTCATCGGCCCCATAGAGCGGAGACGTCATATCATTTAACGTCTCTCCGATACCGGTAAGAATCAGTATCCCCATCTGCTCGAATTCCGGCTTAGACCGGAAGTAACGGGCCAACTCCCAGCCGTTCAAGCCCGGCATCATCACATCCAGAATGACCATGTCCGGCTTTTCTATTACGGCCATCTCTAAGGCTTCATCACCGTCATAGGCTTCAACCAGATGAAACGTACGTTGCTTGAGGGCCGCTTGAATCAGACGGTGAATATCTTCATCGTCATCAGCAATCAGGATTGTGGGTTTGGGGTCGGACATAAGCCACACCTCTCAATTCAACGTATTCGATCAACTCAACTAAGAACAACATCTAGAACACGTAGTTCTACTCGTCAATGGAACCGTGCTCTAAGTCACAAGCCACGGGTATAGGGAAAAAACCGGTGCTGCAAACAAAATTGCATCCAGTCGGTCGAGAAAGCCCCCATGTCCGGGGAAAAAAGTTCCCGAATCTTTCACACCAGCATTTCTCTTAATTGCGGATTCGAAAAGATCGCCCAGCTGTTCAATCGCTCCACCCACAAGTCCAAAGACTACGATCCATAGCCACGACCCCGGCAAATCCAGGAGCAGTTTCATCCCGACCATAGCTCCCACACTTCCCACTAAACCACCAAGGGATCCCTCAATGGTTTTGTTTGGGCTCAACTGTGGAGCAAGCTTATGAGCTCCAATCGCACGTCCAACAAAGTACGCCCCTGAATCGCCCAACCAGACAACAAAAAGCATTGCCAGAACAACACGACGGCCCACGCGTTCCCCATCGGGTTCACCGGCCGTATGCACCATAAGAGCGACAAGCGCAGCTACGTAAAATATCGCCAACAGGTCAAATGCTATCTGAGCAGCACATTTATCCACGGACTTTGACGAGTAGAACCGGATCGCGACGAGCGATAAGAGAGCACAAAAACCAATCTGAAGATGGTGTGCTGCAGGACAATAAATCCAACCGGCGTATGCCCCCAATCCTACAAGAACTGGTAGAAAACGTATTATCGGAGAAGAGGGCTCCACTCCTACAGTGGACTCACCTAGCAAGCACATTTCGTAGAGGCCACCGGCAACGAAAAACCCCAGAACACAGGCAATGGACCAAAGGGGGCCCCACCAGACCAGTGCGATCAGCGGAGGAACGAGAACCAACGCTGTTGCCAGACGTTTCGCCAACTCTGACATTATTTTTTCCTTCGCCCGACTCTACGTTCGGTTAGTTGAGCCGTTTGTGCCGGCGTCTGACCGTACCGCCGCTGCCGCGTTTGGTAGTCATTAAAGATAGACTCAAGCTCTGTTCTCCGAAAAGACGGCCAGGGTGTATCTGTAAAGAACAACTCTGCGTAGGAAGCTTGCCATAGCAGGAAGTTCGAGAGACGTAGCTCACCACCGGTTCGAAGAATGAGATCTGGGTCACCATAGGGAGCCGTGTCGAGATACCCGGAGAGCATGGCTGGAGTCCAATGCTCTGGATTGGTCCCCTCCGCCGCCAGCTTCTTCGCCGCTCGAATCAATTCGTCTCTGGCACCATAGGATATCGCTAACACCAGATTCATTTCACGACAGTGCTTGGTCGCTTCCATGGCTTGATTGAGTGCGCGAAGGGTATTGCTGGGTAAGAGGGTCTTATCTCCCATTACTCCAAGCTTTATGCCGTTTTCACGCATCGTTGGGATCTCCTGCCAGAGATACTCTTCAAGAAGAGTCATCAAGGCTTGTACTTCGTCCGCCGGACGATCCCAGTTCTGCTGACTAAACGCATATAGATATAGGTTTCGTACACCCACTTCGCGACAATATTCCGTAATGTCCCGTACTACCTTTGCACCATGACGATGCCCCTCAACTCTGGGGAGACCACATGCCTGTGCCCAGCGCCCGTTTCCATCCATTATGATGGCAACATTCGCCGGAGGAATTACTTTGGTGCAATCCAGTAGATCTTGTTTGTCGTGAACAGTCATTACGGTCGGACCCCTACCACGGCAGACGTGAACAAACAATCCGCAAACGTATTAGGCCCTTACTTTCGATGGCAAATAACTACAAGTGATTTCCACCAAAGGTGACAAATTCAAATACGTGAATCAATTTCGATGGAGGTTAAACGGACTTTGACCTGAGCTAAAACGAGGACTATCTTCGAGATGAAAAGCAACGTTAAAAGGTGGAAATAGATCAATGGAAGGTGTGGAGTTAAGCGTTGTTGTGCCGGTTTTTAACGAAGGCGATGCGCTCCCCCATCTGATCGCGAGTATCCAAACCGTTTTGGACGATCTGGATCTGGAATCAGAAGTCATTCTCTGCGATGACGGCTCGACCGATGACGGACCGACGATCATGGATCGCGCGGCGGAGTTGGATTCCCGGATCCGTGTACTTCATTTTCGACGAAATTTTGGTCAAACAGCGGCCCTCGATGCCGGCTTCAAACATGCAAGAGGGGAGTTCGTTGTCGCGATGGATGCCGACCTCCAAAACGACCCGTCGGATATCCCTACGATGCTTGATAAAGCCAGGGAAGGCTTTGATGTCGTGAAGGGATGGCGTCGCCAAAGAAAAGACAACTGGCTTACTCGAACCCTACCTTCGCGAGTCGCAAACTGGATTATCGGGTGGGTCACGGGCCTCAAGCTCCGAGACTATGGCTGTACGCTCACAGTCTATCGTAAAGAGGTGCTAGGCGAGATCAACCTATATGGTGAGATGCACCGTTTTATCCCAGTTTACGCCGATTCCGTGGGAGCACGTATCGTTGAGCTACCCGTCCAACACCACAAACGTAGTTACGGAACGAGCAAATACAACCTTACTCGTACGGTTCGTGTTCTGTTCGACTTGATGACGGTACGGTTCCTTCTGGTCTACAACACCAAGCCACTATATTTCTTCGGTAAATTCGCAGTCCTGGCGCTGTTATCAGGCTTCGGATGTTGGATCTGGACCATCGTCAAACGTGTCGCCTGGGAAGAGCCATTATTTACCGACCCGTTCTTCAGTTTTGGTGGAGTGCTCGTTATTGTCGGTATTCAGCTTCTGCTACTCGGCCTATTGGCTGAACTCACAGTTCGCACCTATTTTGAAAGCCAGGGGAAAAGCTCCTGGATACTTCGGGCACCTAATCCGTCGACTTCGGAGCCTCCTGATCCAACCACGGGTTCCTGATCATGTGTGGAATCGTCGGTCTTGTCCGTAGGTCTGGAGCCTCGACCACAGATGACCGGAACGAAATAGAACGCATGCGAAACAGCCTGCGACACCGTGGCCCCGACGGTGCGGGCCTCTCAACACTGGGCCGTTCGGTTCTGGGGCACCAACGTTTGGCAGTTGTGGATATCGATGGGGGCCATCAACCGATGGAGCATGCCCATAAACCTATCCAGGTTGTGTTCAACGGTGAGATCTATAATCACGCGAAACTGCGTCAGGAATTGGAAGCGGATGGTGTCGTGTTTCGTACCTCGTCCGACACCGAGGTAATCCCCTATCTGTATGAACGGCTCGGCCCCGACTTTGTAGAGCATCTCGACGGTATGTTCGCTCTAGCCGTCTGGGATAACGAAAACGAAACGCTAGTATTGGCGCGAGATCGCGTCGGTCAGAAACCACTCTACTGGACGCAAACAACACACGGCGTCTATTTCGCGTCCGAACTTCGCGCATTATTGGAATCCAACCGGGTGGAACGCAGCGTAGACCAGACGGGAATGCGCCTATTTCTTCGACACGATTCCATCCCTGCTCCTCACACAATCTACGCTGGCGTCTTCAAGGTAGAACCCGGTGCACACCTTGTATTTACACATCCCACCGATCCTCCGCAGGTTCGCTACCATTATAATGTTCCGCTCCATTCGGACCTGCAGGTAGAGACCGATCCCAAAAGACGCCAGGAAACCCTTTGGAATCATATTGTCTCGTCCGTCGATCACCGTCTAATGGCCGACGTCCCCTTGGGAATGTTCCTCTCGGGAGGTATCGACTCGACCGTAATTCTGGCCGCTATGGCTGAATGTCTACCGGCCCACCAGATCAAGTCCTTCTCTATTGGTTTTGAGGACGAATCCTACGATGAGTCTGATTTTGCGAAAGAGGTCGCGCAACATTTTGGAGTCAGCCACCAACTCTCTACCATCACAGGTGAGGAAGCCGTAAACCTTGTGCCAGAGGTTCTAGGGCAAATCGATGAACCCTTTGCAGACCCATCGATTGTTCCCACCTGGATTCTATCTGCCTTTGCTAGAGAGCAAGTCACAGTAGCGCTATCCGGTGATGGCGGTGATGAACTCTTTCGGGGATACCCCACGTTTCGACTGGACCCAATGGTGCAGCATCTGAAACAGATTCCACAGTTCCTCCGAGGAGCTCTCCCACAAAAGATGGCGCAACTTATTCCCCAGTCGCCAGGCAATCAATCGGCATCCTTTCTGGCAGACCGGTTCTCATCGGCCCTTCAACTGGACTGGCCGCATATACACTTCGCATGGATTACAGGTCTTCGCCCTCCTGTTCTCGATTCGGTCCTACACGAGACGTTTCGGGGAGATGCCCAACAGATAACAGACAGCACCTTCCAGGCTGTAAACGCCATTCTTCAACGACTCGATCCAGACGATCAGAAACCCCTGGGGTTGGTGGCGGCTCTCTACGTCTATCTCTACCTCTCTTGCTGTGTTCTCCAAAAGGTCGACCGAGCATCCATGGCCCATGGACTGGAAGCACGTGCCCCCTTATTGTCTCCCGACGTGATTGCGAACGCATTCACCCTCCCCAACGAAGATCTGATGAAGCGAGGGTCTTCAAAACGTATCTTACGGAATATCGTCCAGTCGTACGGATTATCCGATCGGATTATTTCGAGACCCAAAAAAGGGTTCGGAATTCCCGTTGCAGACTGGCTGCGTGGGCCACTTCGCACTTTCGCCGAGGATTTGCTGACCGGGTCAGAGATCAAAAGCTCTACAGTTCTCGACGCTGACACCATCGCGAACCTATGGGGGGAACACCTGTCCGGGGCGCGCGACCACCGTAAAGAGCTCTGGGCCCTGCTCGCTTACAGAGTCTGGGAACAAGGCCCCTACGGACCGCTCCACTCATAAATCCCAGGACGGTAGCGACTCAAACTGAACGCGTTCCCCAGACGATGTCGTAAACGCTAGTTGAGCTGCGTGTAGATACAACCGCTCGGCCCTCGGCCCCCCATAGCGGACATCGCCGACAATAGGGGCATCGATATGGGACATATGCATTCGTATTTGATGAAAGCGACCGGTCTCGAGATGAACGAGCACCTCATCAAAGCTTGCGCCTCTCCGCAGAACACGCACACGAGTCCGTGCCTTTTTACCTGCTTGATCAACCCACACTTTTCCCTGGCGATGGATAAGAGGCGCGTCAATGAGCTCCTCCTCATCCACCTCGATGGAAAGAATATCCGAGAGACGTGCTCGATACGCACGCCCAACCGTTCGCTCTTGAAACTGCGTACCCAGCTCGTAAGCCACTAGTGGGTTCTTCGCAAAAACGACTAAGCCACTCGCGGGTACATCCAATCGGTGTACTGGATGCAATGGGGGCTCTCCAGACCAGGCCTGCCACCATGCCAGTACGTGAGGGATGCTGTTCTTTTTTGCTTCCTGACAGGCCATGCCAGAGGGCTTATCAATGACGATATACTCATCCGTTTCGGCAACAATTTCTGGGATCATCACCTTTGAGCTTGGCTCCACCGCAGCAGCCATATCATCGCTATACCACCACCCCCAGTCTCCGGTTCGAATGGTTTGAGTCGCCTCTACAGATCGGGATCCATTATAGAAGAGGCGACCCTCCTGAATCAGTACCTCGATGGTCTCACTAACGGGGTTCAAGTCCGAGTTCACCGCATTCAGTGGCTGTCCGACGGCCCCATCAGGCATAACAAAAGCCGAGAATTTCTTTTCCGGAAAACGATTGGGCATTGTTCTGTGCCAGTTGTACTCCCCGACCACTCCATCGTGGTGAGGGGGAAACCCACATGGTTTGCGCAATAATATGGATTAGTTATACGTTACTAGCTTCCGGATGTCGCCAATGATGTCCAGGGCCCGCCCTTGAATTGGGCCGATCCTTCTTTCAACTCAAACCTCGGAGTTAGATATGAACGCCAAACCATTGAAGGTAATGCTAGCCGGAATCAGTCTTGCTGGGCTCGTCGCGGGTTCTGCCCTCGCTGATACGTCTCCTGCACAAACAAGCGAAGCACAAATGGGTGTACGCGGCTGTGGTGGCGCAGGCGGCTGTGGCAAAGGCAAATGCGGTAAGAAAGACGACAAGAAAGACGAGAAAAAAGACGAAAAGAAAGGCGGCGACAAGAAGTGCGGTAAAGGCTCCTGCGGTTGATCCGTGAGGTCGGTAGGAGCTCGGCTGAAAGGGACGAGCTCCTACCCCCACTTCTTTACATATTGGTTCACCATGATGTGTTCCATTTCCACACGTGACTTCGCTCATGATTGAACGTACATGGGGTCAACATCTGCCGGATCTCGGCATTGGGGTTGGTCTGCGTCGGCAACATTTTGACGTCGTCGAGACGACCGACAGAATCCCAGAATGGTTTGAAGTTCTGCCAGAGAACTTCTTCCGGTTTGGAGGACGGCCTCGATCTGTCCTACGTTCCCTGAAAGAAACGCACCCCATCGTTTCACACGGTGTTAGTCTGAATGTGGGTGGACCGGATCCAGTACGTCAGGAATATCTGGACGACCTGGCCCGGTTCTTCGACGAAGTGCAGCCCAAGTGGTTTACGGACCATCTATGTTTTTCTGGGGCTCATGGCCTGGAATACCAAGACCTGATTCCACTCCCGTTCAATGAAGAAGCGGCCGATCATGTCGCTTCCCGGATTCGCCAGATCCAATCCTTCATCGGGCTCCCGTTCGCTCTAGAGAACCCGTCGTATTATACGGTAATGCCAGGATCTACCATGCATGAAGGTGCGTTCCTTCGGGCTGTCACCGAGAGAGCAGACTGCGGCGTGCTCCTCGACGTAAACAACGTCTACGTGAACGCTACAAATCACGGCTACGATCCAATCCGGTTTATGGAATCACTGCCCTTAGAACGTGTAATTCAGACGCATCTGGCCGGTCATGAGGTGATGGATGATGGAATGTTGTTCGATACCCATGGCACGTATGTCCCCCAGAAGGTCTGGGATCTTTTTGAATGGCTCTGCCAGAGAATTGGGCGTGTACCCACCCTTATTGAATGGGACAACAACATCCCCGAATGGTCCGTGTTGATGGACGAGGCCGATAAGGCCTCGGAGATTATGCGTCGTGCGCTCGCCTCGACTGAGACCGTCAAACCGCCACACGAATCGCAGCCAATAAGCCTTTCTACACAGCAGAAAAATGAGCTTGAGTACGTCTCTTTGCCAGATTTCTTCGAGCAGATGGGGGCTGCCCTGGAAGGTCGACGAGCCGTTGACCAGGTTACGGAGCACTTCAACCTGAACGAGCTCGCACAGAAGCGAATCGAGTTCTATCGCTCCATGATCCATCATCACTCCACTGAGATTCTGACGCTGGTCTATCCCGATACACAAAGAGCCCTCGGCACGGAACTCTTCGAGCAACTATCCGAAGCCTATGTAAAGGCACACCCGATGCGAGATTACGAATGGAACGCGACGGCTGAAGCGTTTCCTCGTTTCTTGGCGAGTGCCTGTTCGGAGAAGACGTTCACTCTGGCTCCATGGTCGGTCGAATTGGCCCAGCTCGAATGGGATTGGTTCGCTACCTATACTCACCGAGAAGAGATGCCTTCCGTCAACGAAGGGCTCGCGGTGAACCCCACATTGTTATGGCACCAATTCCAATACCAGGTAGCGAGTTGGATGCTAGAGAAGGATAACGGCACCGACCCGAAGGAAGGGAACGAATCCGTCCTGTTGTTCCGGCACCCTGTCGATATGAAGACCAAACTGGTTCCGGCAACATCGGAGCGGCTCCTGGTTCTAAAAATGGTCAGTGAAAACCAATCTGTGGATGCGGTAGTAGAACAAACCAGCGCCGACCCAGACTTCATTCGAACCGCCATCGAACAAGGTCTTGAAGAAGGTCTGCTCCTGGGGCCGGCCCTTTAGGCGAATCCAGATACGTATTACCGGGTAACTCCGGGACGTAAGACCTGTGCTTCGGCAATGCCCGAACGAAATACCACCAGTACGTCTTCCGCTAGTACATCGAATAGTGGCGGCCTGCTATAACGAAAGAGAAAGATATAGGAGTCGTCGCCGGGCCCGCGAAAGACGTCCTTTAACAATAGCGCAGCACGTTTACGTTTCCCCTGATAGCGTAACTCTACATCCTGGTGGGGTATCTCCGCCGTCCGAACCGTATCCCCTCCTAAAACGACTCGGGTTACCTCTGGGCCAGCATCAACTCGTACCCATAGAGGCTCCTTCCCTGCCCCTAGGGCTAACCAGCATTGCCAACTAACAAATGTCTTCTCGTCTACAGGATCGAGAAGGGCATACATGGTTTTTACGGTGCTTTCGTAACCGAGACAAACAAGTGGTTCTGGTCGATCAAACCCCGCTAGTTCTGTGGAGTCCATGAACTTCTGCTGCGTCGCCCGTAACTCGAACCGGTACAAATCCAGGAGGCCGGCGCGCTGGCATTTTCGTGCATAGCCAACCGATACGCCAGGAACTCGGCGGACCTGCCCGTTAGCCGTCATCTCGACCTCGAGCATATCGAGGCCGTGGAGGCTCCGGGAATTCTCCACTCCGCGAATCAAAGCCCGAAACATAGCGGGCGATCCCTGGTGTATCCCGATAATCTCGAATGTAGTCGCGCTGGCAAAGCTCGTCAGCCCTGCGAGCACCAACAGAACCAGCAAGAGAGCAAATTTGGTCACGAATCCTCGGTGAAACATCTCTACGGTCCTACGTCCGACCTCTTCTTCGGCACTCTATCTCTGTAAGCTAGCCCCTACAAATCCCAGGGTCAACGGAATGGCCTACATTAGAAACAACCGGATCACCCTTGTCGAAGACCGTTCACGGTGATAGTTCATCTGCAAAAGTCGATTCGAAGAGATTCATGACCCTAGACAATACCAGACAGGAAGCAGCGGTTCGTAGGACTCCTCTCCTGCTTATCTTTCCAGCGCTATGGATAGGTTTAGCTATTGCTGTCTATCTCGCGATCATGAAGAGTGAGCTAGACGCCAATATCTTAAACACTGCCAAAGCATGTGGGATTGATGGTGGTGGCTGCGCGAAGAACCAGCTTTCAAGCTATTCGTCCGTATTTGGTGTTCCGATCGCCATCTGGGCGATACCCACATATATCGTAGCCGCCTTTCTGACTGGGCATGCTCTTATCAAGCAGAAACACGAGGAATTCCTTGCACGGAAAACCGTATCGCTAGTCGTCGTCATTGGCCTGATGACGACGCTTTACAGCCTCTTTTTGGCCTACATCTCCTTCTTCGTGCTCGAACCATGTAAGTTCTGTATGGGGCTCTACGCAGTCAACGGCTCGATACTCGTTTTGAGTTTCATGGCGTTGCACGGCTCGATACCTACTGTGGTCCAATCTCTCACCGGCCGGAATCTCGCAACGATTCGTCCGCAGCTAACTCCGATTCCCCAGGCTGGCCTGATATTTGTTCTAGCGCTAGGGGCCGCCCTCGTCTGGTTCCAACGAGCCGACGGCAACATGAAACAAAAGAAAGCTGCCATGGTGCAACAGGCACGCCAGGACACAGCGGCACGAATAAAGGCCCTGAAGAGCCTTCCTTTAGATGATGTCGAATACTCGGTATGGGGCCCAAAAGATGCGGCCGTGACCCTCGTAGAATTCGCGGACTTTAAATGTGGACACTGCGCCCTGATGGCGAAGCATACGCTTGGGCCGTTAAAGCAGAAATATAAGGATAAAATACGTGTAGTCTTTCGGCACTATCCATTGGACTCCGAATGTAATGCTGGAGCCAATAGTCATCCTGGAGCCTGTGAGGCCGCCCGGGCTGCCCATTGTGCAGGTAAACAAGGTCGTTTCTGGCAGATGCACGACCTTCTTTTTGAGAACCAGGACAACCTCAAATCGAGCCTCATTCCCAAGCTTGCGAAGAAAGCTGGTGTGCAAATGGCAACCTGGGAAGCGTGTCTGGATGATCCAGCAACGTCCAAAAGGATTGCACTCGATATCGATATCGCAAACCAGGCGTTCATTCAGGGAACCCCGTACATAATCGTAGATCGAGTTCCCATGGATGGATGGTCCGATCTAGAGAAGATAGAAGCCTTAATCGACTCGGCATTGGGCGAACCACCGACCGAGGCGAACAAGTCCATTGCCAGTAGCGGTGGCGCGAACCAATGGGGACCAGATGATGCGCCAGTAACATTGATCGAATACTCTGACTTTGAGTGTTCGTTCTGCCGAATGCTTGCGCATAACCTAAAGGCCATAAAGAAGAAATATGACGACGGTCAGCTCCGAATAATTTTCCGGAACTTCCCTCTAAATAATGAATGCAATCCCTTTACCGGTGGGGCCCGCCATAAGAACGCATGCAGTGCAGCAAGAGCTGCCCATTGTGCCGGCGAACAGGGTAAATTCTGGGAGATGCATGACCTCCTATTTGAGAAGCAATCGAAACTTTCTGCGAAAGATCTAGAATCCTATGCCCAGAAGATTGGCGTAGATGTGAAGCAATGGAACACATGTCTGACATCTACAGAGACAAACCAGAAGATTCGACTCGATGCTGCCAAAGGGGCAAAGAAACGCATCGATAGTACGCCCAAAGTGTTCATTAACGATCGACCGATGGAAGGTGCGGGGAGCCTCTCGATCTTGGAATACATGATCGACAATGCCCTCAAATCTTCTGACTCCGGCTCTAATACCAATACAAAGGTTGTTCGGGCCGACGACACGACTCCTACCCAGGTAAAGATCACATCCCTCCCATCCCCATTCTATATTGATGCCTTTGAGGCTTCCGTGGACGGGGCTGGCAAAGCCATGAGCATTCCGAATGCGCTTCCTGCACAGCTTTCCTGGTTTGAAGCGAAGGAGGCCTGCGAAAAGGCGTCGAAGAGGCTTTGTACGGAGAAGGAATGGGTGACCGCCTGCGCAGGAAAGGCCGCTATCGATAATAACGGGAACGGTTATTTCGCCGACGACACCGTGGAAGGAACGATGTACCCCTACGGGCTCTACTACGAAGCGAGCCGCTGTCGCGCCAATGAAGACCGAAAAACGGGGGGCGTGGTGAATACCGGAAGCCTGGCAGGCTGTCGTACTGCATCCGGCATCTATGATATTGTGGGGAATCGGGCCGAATGGGTCGGGACCGACCCCAAGAAGGCTACTCTCGTCGGTGGAAGCTACAGCTCCCGCTCTCGTGCCGCCTGCAACTATAGACGCGCCTCCTACGGACCAGGTTACCGCAACGCAACGACAGGTGTTCGCTGCTGTGCAGATGAGCCGGTAAAGGGCAAAGCTGACCGGTCACAGGTCGATGAATCCAATACAAACGATGTAGTGGGACGTGCTCTACCAGCCAAGCTACGGTTAAACACAGAAGACAGTCAGGTACTTGAGTCCGCCTGGTTCAAGAATAAAGTCACCTATATCACCTTCTTTGCTTCCTGGTGTGGCAGCTGTAAACGAGAGCTACCTTTCCTTCGCAAATTGCAGGAAGAGTTTGGGCCCAAAGGTTTCCACGTCGTGGCAATTGGTACCGATAGGCTAAAGAAACGAACTCTGGACTTCGTGAATCAGTTCGACCCCAACTATGTCGTAGTTCACGATCAGGATTCGAGCGCAATGGGGCTGTTCAATATTGACTCCATGCCGGCCTCATTCCTCGTCGACCGAAAAGGCGTAGTTCAGCATCGCTCCATTGGCTTCAATGTGGACGAGATTCCGGAGATTCGAGAGCGAGTAGAAAAACTACTGAACCAATAATCTGGGTTCAGGAGCCTCCTAATAGTTCATCGATGCTCACCTCGGGCGCCGCTTTTTCATTCTCCCACTCGAGAAGTCCCAACTTCTCATAGTGAGGACGAATTCGATCCGACAACAGATTGATGCGGCGGAGATTCGGAACAATGCGCTTGAATAGCGTGCTTCGGAAAAACTTCATGAATGGAGAACCGAGCACAAGAGCATCCCACTCTTTGCGATTCATTGTATGCGCCCAGTGTTCCTCATAGAACTCGTGCGCAAGGAATCGGTTCCTCAATAAGACGGAGACCTCAAACGCCCAGTCTTCTCGTTCGCGGCGCTCTTTTTCCGAGAGGTTCTCTTGATAATGAGTACGTAACGCCAAAACTCCGTAGTGTACGTGACGGGCTTCATCCATGATCACATACTTCAGGAGCTCTTTCAGTAGTGGCTCACGAGTCACCATTCGCATGGTCCCAAATGCGCCCAAAGCCAACCCCTCAATCATGATCTGCATGCCAAGGAATTTCATGTCCCATCGGCCGTCACGCATAAGGGCATCTATAATCACATAAAGGTTGTCATTGATGTCGTAGAGCTTCTCGAGCTTTTCGTTAAGATACCGGCCGAACACCTCGACATGACGCCCCTCATCCACAACCTGGGTGGAACCGTAGAGTTTGCCATCCATCCAGCCCACCGAATTGGTGACCTGGCACGCCGCAAACAGCGCTCCCTGCTCGCCATGAAGAAACTGGCTTAGAAGCCAGGCCATCAGATCATAGCGTTGGATCTCGCGCTCTTTCTTGGTCAGTTTCTTATAGCCCTGAAACTCAACCAACGGCAGATATTGTTCAGGAAAGAGATCGTGTTCCGTGTTGTGCGGATCTACATCTATGGACCAATCTAAATCGGTCTCTGCGTTCCATTGCGAGGTCTTGGCAATATCATACAAGCGGCGTAGTTCGGGACGATCCGAGCGATAATCCCACTTGAAGTGCGCATCGCCACGGGTTCGCATTGTAAGCTCTGGATTCTTCTTGGCCACCTTCAAGATGAATCCGCGCACAGCCGGTCCCAACATCGACAGATACACCTTGGGGTTCCGAGTACCCTTCACATCATGAGCTAGATCGCTCACATCATGCTTTCCGTTGGATTTGGATTCAGCCATCAGAGCCTACTTTTTCCTTCCTTACTTCTTTTCCGGAGATTTCGATTTCTTTCCAGGAGACGATTCCGTTTGCGAACCATCCACAGTCAGAGAGAACTGCTTTCGAATGGTCTTGGACATTGTCTTCTTCTTCTCGTAACGGTCCGATAGAGCTTCTTTATCAACATCATCTGAATCATCGACGAGTTGGTCCCCGTCTAAACCAGACATAAACCACATTGTCTCACTGAACTTTCTCTTTTCATCGGCACTTGTTCGTTTCTTCGCCGGTTTCGGAGACACTGCGGGTGTGGTTTCTGGCACATTCGTGCCGGCCTCAATTTCTACAGTCGGTGTCTCACGTAACTCCTTAAGACGCTGCTCGATCTCTTCTCTTGGGATGACCTCGGTAGTCATCGCCCGTCCTCCAGGATTAGCAGCCGACTTTTTTGTCACCATATCAGCAACAGCCGCCTGTTCATCTGTTGACGAAAGACTGTTCTCCGCCACAGCTTCACCACACATAGGGCAATACAAAGCTTCGGACGGTATCTTTTCGTATGAACAGCCAGAACAGCGAATCATAAGAGAGCTCCAAAAGGGAATCTGGCATCTATCCTATCGGATAGGCCTGATTCTTACCATGACCAATCCGGTATGACCAGACGAGGCGGGAGGCTTTAATCGCTTCTTTGAGCCGATTTGTAAAGTATATCCGGCTTGCATCGGCAATTATGTCTGTCCTAGGATGCCGCCAGGTTTCCTCGTTCGTAAGCAGATCCTATCCATATGATTGGTAAACGCTCCATATCCATCCTGGTTGCCACGCTCCTTGCGGCGCTGTCGTTTGGCACCATTATGAGCACCAACGATATGGGGTATAGCCGTGATGAGTCGTTCTATTTCTCGAACGCCGAAATCTACCAGGAATGGTTTGACCAACTCGATAGTAAGAAAGCGTTCGAGCGAGGGGAGATCCTTCGAATATGGCGAAGAAACTACGAGCATCCGCCCCTTGTGAAGGTGCTGATGGGTGGGTTCTGGCGAACATTCGGAACGATCGAACGAAACGTCAGAGTGCACCCTCCAACATCCAAAAGGCCCGGGGGTGTTACATTAACCGTCCAGGGGCTGGCTCCGAGTCACCCATTCTCGAAAGGCACGACTGTATCGGTTCTAGGACCGCAGGCCATCGACCAGGTGGCCGGAGATCCAAGACGAAACCTCGGGACCGGCAAAGTAATTAAACGTGGGCCAAGAACTGCGACAGTAGAATTCAAAACATCCGATCCAGCGGGGATCATACAGCGGTGTAATACGCTCTATCACGCCGGCCCAGAGTATATGCGAGGTTGTACGGTCCGCCGTGACGGGCCTCTTCGAGAAGGTACAGCCATGCGATTGGTTGGACCGTTCTTCACAGCCCTGCTCATATTCGCCATGGTTCTTTTCGGATGGCATCAACTGCATCCGGTCGTCGGTATCACAGCACCGCTGCTCTTTCTTACCAGTCCGCGCTGGTTCTACCATGCGCATCTCGCGGCCTTCGATATGCCAGTTACGGCCATGATATTTCTGATCGCCGCCGCGTTCTGGATGTCGCTTGAGCGCCCCAAATGGGCCTGGGCAACCGGGGTGTTATGGGGCATTGGTCTGCTCACTAAACATAACGCACTCTTTTTACCGATCCCCTTCATCGCCTTCTGGTTATTGACGCATCGGCGTGAGGTTTCACTAAAATCAAAATCCATGAGCCGCGTGCAGATGACCCTGACCGCTATAGCGTGTCTCGCGGTCCTCATCCTGGGACTCCGTCAACCCATCTGGGGTTTTCTTCTCGCTCTCATCGTAGCGCTGACCCTCACGCGTACCCGTATTCGCTTTCCACGTATACCCCTGGCGTTTCTGGTCATGCCACCGATTGGTCTAGGAATGTTATTTGTGTTCTGGCCCAAGCTCTGGGTCGATCCCTTCGTAGCGATTGAAGCCTATCTGAACTTCCATCTCGACCATGAACACTACCTTCAATACTACATGGGGCAGATCCTGGAAGTCCCCCCTTTCCCAGCAGAATACCCCTTCGTAGTAACCGCCCTAACGGTCCCCGTGTTGACATTGGTCGTCTGCCTATTCGGTGGGCTCGACTTATTTCGACCTGGCGTCAGACATTCCATCCAGGCTCTTCGAAAGACTCCAAGAAAGCCGCTTACTGCCATCAACGCACACCTGTTCCGTCTCGGGACATTTCTCGCGTTTCTTACCCTATTCCCCGTAGTCCTCATCGCGGTCCCCAGCACGCCGGTCTTCGGGGGAGTCAAACATTGGATGACCGGTATGCCATTCTTCTGCATTCTGGGTGGCTGGGGCATCTGGAGACTCTCTATCATATCTGTACAGTTGCTTGCCCTTCCCTCCGATCATCTACGCAAACAGATGTCGATATTGGCTGCCATTATACTGTCCATCGCGGTCCTGATTCCGGCTACCCTGGCGACTGCCAACAGTATTCCAGTGGGAAACACCTACTATAATGAGTTGGCTGGCGGCATCTCTGGGGCCGCAGATAAAAAGCTCACCCGAATATATTGGGGATATGCCAGTAAACAGGCCTTGGACCAGCTCAACACGCGTCTTTCCCCCAGGGCGACCGTATGGCTACATGACACCACGCCCACGGCATTCAATATGTACAAGCGAGAGGGACGTGTTCGAAGTGACCTGAATCTCCTCGGGACAGGTCATGTCTTCGCCAGAAACTGCCGTGATGGCAGCGTCGGTTGCGGTATCGCCAATGTACTCGACAAAGCAGATGCTGCCCTTTTCGAAGAGCAGAAATTCTTCGGAGCCGCACAGTTACACCTCCAACGAGCCTTCAACGCTCCCGGGCCCAGCTGGGCTTGGAGAGCAGACGGCGTGCCGATGATTAGTCTGTACGAGAAGACTCCGGCGCCGACAAAGAAACCGTCTGTCGACGGACCGAAATAGCTGACGGCTCTTCTCCATGCCGATGACCGTAACCAAGGGGGCCCCAATCAGCCCAGCCGGCTCCCATAACGTACAGGTCGAAACAGAGCTGCCGACCACCACCAGTTGGCCCGGTTAAACGCACAGCAATACTATGAGAGCTGTTCCCTTCTAAGCTGGACTCAACGTTCACAGCCCAGGGGATCCACACATTGTCGTATCGGTGAAAGTCATCAACCACCACAGACTTTCCGTCCACAGAAAGCTCCACCTGAATGCGACCAGGTTTCGGCTTACGTGCCGGCCCATAGCGCGTGTCATCACGAAGAGCATTCCCTGCTCGCAACAGAATCGTATCCCCGCCATGCAAAGGAACGGATGGGAACGTAAACTGATAGACTGGATGGCTCTTCGAGGGCTCGAAGAAGACACACTCTCGAGGCACATCTCCAACATCCACCATACGTAGCTGAACAATATCGGTGAGCGGTTGCCGCGACAATCGACCTGATCTGCTCGCCCCGCAGACAAACGAGTCCTTTCTTTCTCGCGACCGTTTGCACCGTTCGGACTTGCCAGCTTCGCTTATTCGATTCACCTCGATTGATCCTGAGGTCAATGTATCGCGTCCATTCCAACGAATGGGAGAGGGAGGCAGCTCTATGGCCTCTGCCAAAAGTCGGCCCGACTGCACCAGAGTCTGCCACTTCGTACCAAGCCCTTTACGTCGCTTCTGCTCCTTCAAAACATAGTCTTTCCATCCAACCAGAACCAATCGTTCAAAGCCCATCCACGCAATAGGATCACCTGGTTCGCGCCAATCCAAAGCCCGAAAGGGCCAGTCTTCACTGCCGGCTACCGCACCACGGAACACCGTGCGCCCAAGATTATCCCAAGCCGGGACGATGCGGATCAGGTCACCCGTCGTCAGATGCGAGCTCGTCTGGGTACGTAGTTCATTCCATTGCTGATGGGTCGGAACCCGTTCTGCTCGTTGGCGCTGCCCTTGTACAAGCAACACCGAAACAGCCACGAGCCCCAAGACCAGGCCACCACCAAGAATGCGGTTTAGAATCGTTTCCGACAATTTCATAACGGCTGCTTTGTTGGCACAGTCGTGGGCACAGAGCAAGGTTTGAAGAGTATAGACAGAGCCTTGACAGGGGTTTCCCCAATGATACCGTCCTGCCTCATGAGGGCGTTGAATTGGGTACAAGTGGCATTATTAACGGTTCCGTTTATGGCCGGATGCGCATCATCATTCGATTCTAAATCGGGTGGCGACAACACGATCTCCACAGCCCAAAGCCTGGCCTTATCCCAACCCGTCACCGATCGGGTAAGTAATCGAACCCACGATAATGTGGACTGGAAGAGCTTTACGTTCGATGACCAGAATGGACGTGTCCATGTGGACGTATATTGGGACAACCCCAAAGTACAGGCCACCATCAGCGTATACGACCAGATGGCTCAAAAGATTACGTCTCTTACGCACCAGGTCGGACAACAACGTGACCGTATTGCCAATCTGCCCGTGCGCGAAGGGCGATACTTTGTGGTTATACGCTGCATTGGACACGAGAGCGTGTACACCCTCGAAGTTCTCGATAGCGCGGGCGGGAACGGCTCTGGCGGCAGCTCTGCCCCGCCACCAATCTAACACTGGGGAACCAAGACCCCGACCCGGGGTTTCGATACCCCTCATTCTTCAACACCGAATTTTGAACCTCCACGATTGACAGCCATGCACCTACTCGTTACATGTTTTGCAGTTCAACGGGAATTGCCTACAGATGGCTCAGTTCGAGGTCATTCGGGATATTGGGGAAACGATCAAGGAAATCTTGAAGGATTCCTTCGAGACCAATGGGTTTACAACCGTGCATATAAGCACCGAAAAACCCAAGAAGGACAACATCAAGAATCTTCCTACGGTCAACGCATACCTGTATCACGTGTCCTTTGCGCCCAACTACCGGGAGCGCTCCGAAAACCTCGTCTCCGAATACACCGAGGATGGCGGCATCGTAGAATTTTACAAAGCCGCACCGGTGTATTTCTATGCTCATCTGATTATCAACGTCTGGGGAAATACTCCCAGCGAAGAGAACCTGTTGATGGGCCTCGCAATCAAAACCCTGTTGGACAAACCAATGGTGACCGGAGAAGAGCTCTCCGGAAATTCGTTCTACCCGGACGACCAACTCAATATCTATCCAAACCTTCAGGCGGACTACAACGACACGCTCTCATTCTGGCGTTCATTAAACGAAGAAGTTCGCCCCTCAATGTACTACCACGTCAAATTTCGGATCGAATCCGATCGGGTCAGTCGGCCCGTACGCAGAGTGCTTGGCAAGGAGTTTGCAGTGGACAGAAAGCCCTGAGGTCTTAACGTCCCAATTCAATCTTTGTATTCGTACTCTTCGGCTTGCCCGACTCATCCAAAGTTCATGTCTCTCAAATCGAAAACTAGGGAAAGGAGTTAACAATGGCCACATCTTATCTGTCGCCTGGCGTATACGTCGAAGAGGTCGACCGTGGGACAAAGCCCCTGGAAATGGTGGGCACAAGTACGGTCGCATTTATTGGTGAAAGTAGCGTAGGCCCGGTCAACGAGCCGGTCTTCATCACCAACTGGTCACAGTTCGTAAAGACATTTGGAGATTTCCAGAATAGCGAACATCTGGCCCATGCCCTGTATGGTTTCTTCAACAACGGTGGAGCGCGTGCATTCGTTCTTAACGTAGGCACCGACGACGCCGATGGAGACTCCAAAAAGGAAAAAGGTGGCGGCGGAAAGGCTGCCCGTTACGTGGGGGCAGACAAGGGCCCTGGCGCACGTACTGGTCTCAAGGCCTTTGAAGAGATCGACGACATCAATATCGTCTGTGCACCCGGCCAGACCGATCCCGTAATCTGGGATGCCGTCCTCTCGCATTGTGAAAATATGCGATATCGCTTCGCTATCCTCGATTGCCCCGAGGTCATCGACAAGGGTGGCGTGAATAAGCTCGTGAAGCCCCGCGACTCCAAGTATGGATCCTATTACTTCCCGTGGGTACAGGTATATGACCCATACAAGGGTAATATCTTCCAGCCCCCGAGTGGCTATATGGCTGGCGTCTATGCCCGCTCCGATGCCGAGCGCGGTGTACATAAAGCACCTGCCAACGAAATTGTTCGAGGTGCACTCGAACTTCGATACAACATCACCAAAGGGGAACAGGATATCCTTAACCCGAAAGGTATCAACTGCATCCGCGCGTTCCCCAACCGTGGTATTCGCGTATGGGGTGCACGTACAATCTCGTCCGACGCTTCCTGGCGTTATGTGAACGTTCGTCGCTTGTTCAACATGGTCGAACAGTCTATCGAGATTGGAACCCAGTGGGTTGTATTCGAACCAAACGACCAGAAACTCTGGAAACGTATTACCCGCGACATCTCTGCGTTCCTGCTTCGCCTCTGGCGGCAGGGCGCCCTGTTCGGCAAGACTCCGGAAGAGGCGTTCTTCGTCAAATGTGACGATGAAACCAATCCTCCTGAGGTCATTGATGCTGGCCAGGTCGTTATCGAAATCGGCATGTGCCCAGTGAAGCCCGCCGAATTCGTAATCTTCCGTATCGGTCAGATGCAAGCAGGAGGAGATATCTCCGAATAATCTGTACCGTACTCTACCTAGTTTCCGCGATCGGGGAGCTGATACCTCCCCGATCGTGCCCTCCCGAAAGGGAACCCCAAGCTCTATCGACAGTTCAAAGAATGTAGGAGGCAAGAATGCCTAATCGTAGACCAAGTGATCATATTGGTGCCTTTAACTTCAAAGTAGAAATCGAAGGCGTCACTGTAGGTGCGTTCCGTAATGTGGAAGGCATGGATTCCGAGACCGAGGTAATCGAATACCAGGATGGTGATGACACCATCGCCCGTAAGCGACCCGGCCGTACCAAGTACAGCAATGTAACCCTTAAGCGTGGGTATACGAATAGCGATGAGCTATGGACCTGGCGTAAGAAGGTCATCGACGGCGTAGTAGAGCGTAAGTCGGGCTCGGTAATCCTGTGCGACGATACAGGCGACGAGATCATGCGTTACAACTTCTACGAAGCGTGGCCCTGCAAATGGAAAGGCTTCACTCTCGACGGTCAAGGCAAAGACGTCATGGTCGAAGAGATCGAAATGGCGGTCGAGAAAATCGAGCGCGCATAAACGTCATCTAACCGAAAAAAGGCCGAAGATTTCTTCGGCCTTTTTTTTTCACCTCAGGCCTTCGCATAAATCCGCTCCTACGGAACAAACGTCCGAGGTTGCACCGTTTGGGCGTCTGGCCTAGCATCAAGATCCACTTCATTATCACGGGGAGTACAAAATGGCCTTCAAGACCGAATTCGAGTTCACCTTGCCAAAGGGCTTCGTGGACAAGGATGGCAATGTTCATCAGAAGGGGGTCATGCGCCTGGCGACGGCGAAGGATGAAATCGTTCCTCTGCAAGACTATCGAGTCCAGAATAACAGGGCCTATCTGGTCATCATTCTTCTTTCGCGCGTTATATCCAAGTTGGGCGATCTGACCGCTATCAATCCTGGGGTTATCGAGGGCTTGTATTCATCGGACCTCGCCTACCTCCAGGAATTCTACCGCAAGATCAACGAGGACGGCAGTGCTGCCGTACCAGTGTCGTGTCCCGAATGTAAGCATAAATTCGAGATCGACATGGGCAGTGACCTGGGGGAATTGTAAGCTATCCATTGGACCGCCTGTACCAGGAAGTCGCCTATATCGCCTATCACTTTCACTGGCCTATCGACGACATTCTGGACATGGAACACAAGGAGCGTCAGATCTGGATCAAAGAGATTTCGGAGATCAACAAAGAAATCAATCAATCAAGGTCCACCTGACAAACTGGTTCCGAGCCCCGCAGTGGGTAGCAAAAAAAATCATAGGAGAAATCGGGGCTCGGAATTCAAGGACAGTACATACGTGGCATGTTTGTTGCTTACGATAATTATCGCCTGGGTCGTATAGGACCCAACTTGGAGCCATAATGTTCGATCCCACCTACAGACCACCTGGTATCTACGAACTAGAACCAGAATTAACGATTAGCCAACCGACGCTTCGAGAGCGTGGTCTCGTTGGCTTCATCGGCTTGGCCGAACGTGGTCCCCTGGACGTGCCGGTTCGAATCGTCGATATCAATCAGTTCTACGATATCTACGGGAATCTCGACGAAAAGAGCTACCTGGAGCCTGCAGTACAGGCCTTCTTCAAGAATGGTGGTGCCGAGTGTTATGTGCTTCGAATCGCTCATACGGATCCACGTAAGCCTGGTGAGATAGCAACCCTTTCGTCCGACCGCTTTCTAAACGCAGACGGTAAACCCTCCATCGACGTATTCGCTATCAACGAGGGAGCCTGGGGTAATGTGGTAAATGTAGAGACGTTCCAGTCCGCACAGATCGCACAGACGTTCCTTACCCTCGATCTCAAGAAAGGCCAGACCTCGGCGACGGTAAAATCGACGCATGGTATTGCAAGAGGGGCCATTCTTCGGGTCTACGATGAGGACGGAAACGAAGAGATCCTCGAAGTCGCCAATATCGAAGGTCGAGAGGTCCATTTCCAGCCGGGACAAAAGGCGAAGCTGAACCATTCCTCTTCAGCACCAACCTATCTCGAACCCATTGAGTTTGGGATTCGTGTTTCTTTTCTGGGTCGAGAAGAAATCTTCGACAATGTGAGTCCCGGCCCACGTGCTCAGAACTATTTCGAAACCGTTATCAATGGTCAGAGCTCCATCATCTATGTGGCAGACCTGAACGAATCGTCCCCTGGATTTGAAACCATTCCCGCGATGGACACCCGTCTGCAGCTCAGCGGGGGCCAGGACGGGCTTCATGGTGTAAGCCCAGATGACTTCATCGGGAAAAACCTGGGACCCGGAGACCGGTCAGGCATCGCCTCGTTCGAGGTTATTGAAGACGTGGACGTTCTCTGCGCCCCGGACTTGATGTGGGCCTATTCCAATAGCACCGGCTTCAATTCCCTGAAGGATATCGAAGTCGTCCAGCAGGCCATGGTCACACAATGTGAAAACCAACGGGACCGCTTCTGCATACTCGACCTACCGGACGGAAGCTCTCCAAATACCGCCCTTCAATGGCGCCAGCTTTTTGATACAGCCTATGCAGCCTTTTATTTCCCCTGGGTACAGGTCGACGATGGCCAAGGCCCCTTGTTAATCCCACCTAGTGGCATCGTATCAGGGGTATATGCTCGTTGTGATCTGAACATTGGCCTGCATAAAGCACCTGCGAACGAGGAACTCCTCGGTGCGCTGGATGTGGCCATCAGCCTGAATGAGACAGACGTCGGCGTATTGAACAACCACGGTATCAACTGCATCCGTTCCTTTAATGCACGTGGAATACGAGTTTGGGGAGCCCGCACCACCAGTAGCGACCCAATGCAGCAATATATCACCGTACGCAGGGTGATGAGTGCGGCGATTCGTACACTTCAAACCGATCTCCAATGGGTGATGTTTGAACCCAATAACCCCGCACTCTGGAAGAAGATCCTCCGGAATATTTCCTACTTCCTGTATACTCTCTGGCAGAATGGTTACCTAAAGGGTGGTACGCCGGAGCAGGCCTTCTTTGTAAAATGCGACGAAGACAATAACCCCATTGAATCTCGGGATCGGGGATATGTCGTTGTAGATGTAGGCTTGGCACCGGTTCGTCCGGCCGAGTTCGTCTTCTTCCGCGTTGTACAAGAAAACGAACTCTCAACCGCTGGACATGCCTGATTGCCCGTACGGACCAAGGAGCTGAAAGATGGCAGACGATAACACCAATAAACCCAACGTTGAGGTCACCGATGACGGCGGCGTTCGCGCCACCGCGGGACCCGTTACTGCAACTGCGGATGCGAACGCAGTCCAGGGCGCTGTAGGCAAAGCGACGGAGATCGCCAAAGAGGTTGGCAGTGAGGTGGGTGAAGCCATCGGTGGCGCCCAACTCGGCGAAGCCCTCGGAAATATGGCCGCGCAAAAGGTCAATCAGTTCCTGGGTGGTATCTTTGGGCAGCAAGCTGCCAGTGCGCTGGGAGCCGTCAACGAGATGGTCTTTGGTCGCCCCGATCCGCAACTGGCATTCCAATACCTTCTGGAAATCGACGGCGTCGCCAGTGCCGGCTTTAAGGAATGCAACGGAATCGAATGGGAGATGGAGGTAAAGAACATCCGATCCGGTGGCAATAACCTCTACGAACATCACCTGCTGGGTCCCGCCAAATTTAAACCTCTCGAGGTCAAGAGGGGCTTTATGGCGTCCAATGGCGAGTTCTATACCTGGCTAAAAAAATGTCTCAGCTCTGAGACCACCGAAGGTATTCGAACGAGCGTTTCGTTGGTTATCTATACCGATGGAATGCAAGAGGCCGGACGCTTCAATTTCTACAACGCGTTCATCTCCAAATGGACGGGACCATCTCTGGACGCCGGCAGTACCGAGATCGCTTTCGAGTCGGCCACCATCGTCTACGATTGGTTCGAATGGCTTCCTGGTGGGGCCATCGCAGAAGCCGCCAAGAAAGCAGGTGGAGCCGCCGCTGCAGCTGGCCGATCCATCTCTATTGATATTGGTGGCATCTTATCTATCTAGCCATCCCACTCGCTCATATCTAAACCCAATTTCACCCTACGTTTCACCCAAACCCAGATAACTCATGGCCACTCTGAGTAAAGATCCCCGCGTTATCGACCTGCTCACGGAACTACAATCCGGTCAGCAGGATTGGGCTGATCTACCGGGTGGCCAGATACTGGCACAGGCTCTCGCTCTCGCCGATCAGATGATCATGCGGACCGAGCCTTTGACCGCCCTTGTAGACCGAATCTCCCTGACGGGTGCTCCATTCGTCGATGATATCGGGCTCAAATACGAGAGCATCTCCTCCATCATCAAGGATATCTCTCCCATCGGATCGGCTTTCGAGCAAAGCCCACTTCTACAACGCTCCACGCGGGCGTTGAATCCCGTACAGCCAGGGTACCAGTTCTTCGATTTTGAAGGCTTGTTGATGGCTAGTCTCGATTGGGGCCTGGCAGAGGACGTGCACTCGTATGAGCAGGCAGCACAACAAACGCGACGAGAATGGACACTGTTCCAAAATGACCGTGGGAGCCAACAAGTACCGCAGGATACACGGTCTCCGATTCTACAAACAGCAGGACGCCGGCCGTACCCCATCGTGCAAGGTTCCGACCCTATCCTGGTCGACGCGGAAGGCGTGGTGGACAGCCCCCAAATACAACATCGGGTAGATGACGTCCGATTACAGCGTAAGACCTTACCCGGACTATCCGCCGCTTTGGACACTATGGCGCGGTATGCAGATACACCCGGCGACGAAGGCTCTCTTACCGCAACATATGGATTCCGGCCGTCTTCCTTTGGAATGAAACCATCGGTTCTCGATCAAACGTTCGTTCAACCCCAGACCGAGTGGGAAGCCGAAAATGATCTACAGGCTGGCCCTTCGTCACAGGCACCGATTCGGCGCTGGTCTCTGGGCAAAGCCATAACAAAAGCCAGTACAGAGGAGGCGGGAAGCCGCCGGCTGCCCCTTTCCATCGAACCGCCAGTGCCTGGAGAGAGCCGAAGCCTCGAAGAGTTCTCCATCGATCGCTCCTTCCTACCCGCTCTAGTATCTGGACTGGATGAGGCTGCTCACCAGATCGGTGGAACGACTGGGCAGGAAAATGCAGCGTCCCGCTTCTCCATCGCAAACCTGGACTCGATGGTGCAGGCTCTGAAACTCTCCTCGCCAACGGAAAGTCAGCTACCACTGTTGTTGGACACACCAGATATGAATCTGGTCATCCCCGCTACAGAGGACCTGGAGTCCGAACTGTCCATCGCCTCGCTCGTTCCGCAGACGACAAAGAAAGCGGTAGCAAGGCCGCTTGAGCAGGACATTCTGGTCCAACAGGCCCTCTCTACCCGACTCGCACAAACGCTTGCTCCCGAGAGTGTCTCCGCCGAACCGACGGCCGTAATGGAGCAGCTTGGATTTGAGCCCCAGATTGGGAGTCCGATAGTACAACGTCTACCCGATACGGTGGAACAGCGAGCCAATCTCGCAGGGATCACCCCTGAGGTACTATTCAGTCTCGTTACGCAGCCAGCTGTGGCCCAAGCACTTGCCCAAGGCCCCGACGCATTCTTTTCTCGTCTAGAGCAACGGTCCGCGACGGGCGCGGGTGCAATCTATAAGGATGCTCCCTGGTCCTTGGACGCGACCCTTCTGGATCTCGACGAGTACGATACCGACGATGCGATTCAAGAGACGACAATCTCCGAAACTACAGCAAAGCCTTCATTATTTGCCTCGAATTCCATTCGCGACATCATAACCCGGGCAGCGCGGAAAGCGGGGCCGGGCGGCGACGAGTTGGCGCCTCGTCTAGTGCAGAGGATCGGAAGACAATTCGATCCAACACAGGTAGCCAGCACCGTCACCAATATGTTGACAGCGCAAGAGTTAACGGAGCTCGTTTCTACCCCGGGACTCAGTGATCGGTTCTCCAACGCTCTCCGCCAGGAACTAAAAGCCAGCGGCATCCAAGACGCAGCTCTACTCTCTCTCCCAGAGGCCATTGCGGGCCAGAAGCAAATCGCTTCCCCTGCCTCCGATCTCCAACCCCGAGAGTCGATTCAGATGGCGGCTAAACTAGCCCGCCGGGTTGGCCGAAACCTACGAAAAGTGATGTCGGAACGTATGGCTGGTTTACCGCTCGCAGGTTTTCAGTGGGAACATGGGCCGCGAGTGCAAACGCTTGAAACCACCATCCAACGGATGATGGAGCAGCGCCAGGCAGAATCACCTACGCGCTCCAGTCTACCCGGTGAAACAACCGCAGCGTGGATGGACTCGGAACCGACGACCTTCGTAGAGCCCTGGCTTGAGGAGGCCGTCGAATTCTCGATCTCCTCGGAAGTACAACAGTCAGCGAAACAGGCGAAAGGCCAAGCCACACCAAGCGATGAGCTGGGCCTGGCCTTTGGGCGGGCATGGAAACGTCCAGGCGAAGTATCCATGCGGCTTCGCACCTTGATGGCCGCATCTGAAACGTCGGACTCTGCCCATCTCGATCAGATCTTCGGCTGGTCGGATCTGGCCCATGTAGACACGAAACCTTCTGGTCAAAAACCAGATGTATATGCACCCCTGGACTCAGGTGCCCGTCGCTCAAGCTTTGATTCCTCCAGTATGCCCATGCCCGATCTGGGCGAGCGAGTAGAAGCACGTGGCGAGGCGGTTCCCCTGGGTCTTACACCGACAGGAAGCAATATGGACCTTGGTCGACTGGCCCATGTCATGTTGCGGCCGACGGCCAACATCCAACGGGACCTGAACCTCGTCAGTCCTATTACCCAGGTAATGGCACAGGGAGCGCATTTGAAAGAGGCTGACGAACCTGTAGCAGAGGCTCAACCAGCGCAACAATCGGAACAAGGCGGAGAAAAAGGCGGTGGTGGTTCCGATAATCTTACGGACGAAGTGGTGGAGCTTTTGAGCCACCAAATCGCTTCAAAGATCGGGCATCGTATCAAGCTCGACCGGGATCGTGGGGGATCGTGGGATCTCTAACGAAAATCGTATGTGTTTCTTCAGTGGACACTATATTTTGAGGACATGAAATGGCACGAGATATTATACCGACACGCAACACCATCCGAGATAAAGCCACCAAGGCCGGTAAAGACGCAGTCAACAAAGCGCTCGGCTCCAGTGGAATCTTAAAGGGCTTTGCGCAAGCGACCCTGACGCCTATCGACGGCAAGGATCAAGAACCCTTTGTCTTCATGTTCAATCCCAACTCGATCCAGATGAGCAAGAAGGTCCAATGGGACGAAAAGCCGGAACAGGGAAACGATCAAGGACGCCAACAGTTCAAGTCAGGTATGGCCTGGGACTTAAAGCTTCCCGAAATCATCATCGACACCTACGAAACCAAAGAAGATGTCAGTGGTGACCAGTACGTCGGTAAATTGGAGACCTTCCTATATGTCGAGGAAGAGACCCACGCGGCGCCGCGGCTCATGTTTGCCTTTGGGGAGTTTGCCCCAGACTTTGCCTTTGTGGCGACCGGTCTGGACGTTACCTATGAGATGTTCCTGGCCAACGGTACGCCCGTCCGAGCGAAGGCTTCGTTAACCCTGAAAAGTTACGAGACAAATAAGGAACGACAAGACGGGGCTGGAGATACCAGTAACGCATCACCCGATCATGCACGTATCTACACGGTACGCCGTGGAGATACTCTGGCGATGATCTCTCAGTATGCCTATGACACTCCAAACAAATGGCGCCATATCGCGAGCTATAACGATATCGAAGACCCGCTCCGACTGAATCCGGGCACACGCCTCTTATTGCCCCCCATTCTGAAATAGGTAGAGGAGCCTCTAATGGTCCGACCAAAGAGAGAAGAAACCCAAGCCGCACTCCTCAATATATCGATTGGGGGGACGGATATGTTTTCGATGTCCAAAGGGGAAGTCAGCTCGGATAAGCGTGCCATCAACCTTAAAGAGCTGGTCGTCGAACAAAAGCTGGATTCTCCGGACTATTTCCGTATCCGCTATGTGGCACAGGAGCTGGGAAAACGCATCGATCTGAACGCCATGAAACAAGGAGCTGAGGTCAACATCAATATTGGCTTTGATGAAGCCAAGCCGCTCTTTACCGGTGAGGTAAGCTACATCAACGCAGGGTTTGGCTCGAAGCTTGATTCCAGCATTGAAATTGGTGGGTTCGACAAACTCCATCGACTCACTCGCGGCAAAGAATCACGAACATGGGGCGATGCCCATATGATCCCAGCCGATCACGCAAGTGTTCTTGAAGAAGTAATTACTAAATCCGGACCAACGGACGCCGCCGGTGACGATGGCCTGACTTTCACTATGGAAGCAGAGCAGAGCCGTTCGGAAGCATATCTTCCCCAATATAACGAAAATAATTACCAGTTCATTCGACGCTTGGGCGCAGACGACAACCAGCCATTCGACATGGACAGCAGCACAGACCCGACAACAATTACCTACGGCAAACCAGAAGAACCGCCTTCACCGTTTCTGACCGTCTGCTTTGATAAAGTGGCGGACGAGCAATCTATACGTGGGGAGCGAGTCAACTTTCGAGCATCGACGGTTCGCCAGGTATCCAAAGTCGTCGTACGAGGCTGGGATCCGAATCAGAAAAAGACAATCATCGGAACAGCCGAACAATCCTCTGTGAGTTACGGGGTTACTCCTGGCCACGAGGTCGCAGGCCAGGCGTATTGGGGTGCTACGAATGCAGGTAAGGTCCACATCATCAACGACCACCCGGTCTTCAGTGTGGACGAAGCAAACGCCCTGGCCCAGTCGGTATTTGACCAATTATCGATGGATTTCGTGACGGGTGACTGTGAAATACTCGGAACAGCAGAGCTCCGCCCCGGCATGTTTGTCGGTTTCCGAGGCTACGGTACGCAGTTTGATGGCACCTATCTGGTAACAGAAGTGTCTCATGTCTTTATGCCCGGCATAATCAACTACCAGACCACGTTTTCCTTCGCTCGAAATGGGGGCGATGAAATGGTGGACGGTGCTACGGCTGCGGCCGGTGAGGAAAGTGTCGTTGCCTAGCGACGGTGCTGAAGTATCCTCTCCCCGCTTCCCCATCTACATTCGGTTGACACTACAGCCCTGTACGCTACACTCGCTCGGCGCCGTCGGCGGTGCGGTGGGTCATTTCTGCCCACTTCGTAGTGGGCAAAAGTTAGTACACGAATGAAGAAGAATTTCCTCGGAAAAGGGCTCGGGTTTCCACTCCGCGTAACAAACCGCGGTGAGTTGGCATTATCCGAAGGCGAGCAATCCATAGCCGAAAGCATTCGGCTCATCATCGGTACGGCTCCCGGTGAGCGGGTTATGCGACCAGATTTCGGATGCAGAATCCACGAGATTGTCTTCCACCCCAATAACCCAAGTACAGCTTCGCTCGCCGCCTATTATATTCAGGAAGCGCTGATCAAATGGGAACCCAGGATTCGCCAGGTCAAAGTCGATGCCTATCCTGATCCGTCGTCAGAGAACGTGCTACAGCTGAGCATCCGGTATCAGATCATCACGACAAATAACGTGAAGAACATGGTATATCCTTTCTATCTCCGTAGAGAGGAGGTCCTATGATACCCAAGCCGAATCTAGATGATCGCACGTTTCAGGATATCGTAGACGAAGCAATTCGCTTGATTCCCCAGTATTGTCCCGAATGGAACAACCTGAACCCATCCGACCCTGGGGTAGCGCTCATCGAGCTCTTCGCATGGATGACGGAGATCATGCTCTATCGGCTCAATCGCGTGCCGGAGAAAAATCTTCTCACCTTCCTGGAGCTGATGGGTATCGAGCCACGCCCGCCGCAACCTGCGCATACGGTGTTAACCTTCGAGCTCAATGAACGAGCCGATAGTGTAGACATTCCCGCTCGCCTACCGGTCGAGACTCGGCCCACGGCAGAAGATCGGGCGGTGGTCTTTGAGACGGTGCGTGCTTTTACCGCAACAAACGCCAAAATTCAGGGTGCGTTTACGCAATACCACGATGACTTCTCGAACCACACCGAGGCCCTGGCGAACCCGACCGAGAGTATTGAACCCTTTCTAGGGGTTCGTACGATTGATCGCTTTATCTACATCGCGGACAGTCGTTTCCAATATCTGACCTCACCGTCTCTTCTGACGGTTGAATTCGAGGTCCCGGCGTCAAGCGATAAAGAAATCACGCGCTCACTCTCCTGGAGTTTCTGGGACGGCGAGCGATGGACGGAACTTGATGAAGCACCTATCGACATGCCAGCAAATTTTGCAGCTTTCGAAGGGCCGATTCCAATCGAAACATCGGAACAAAATGGTCAGGAAGGGTATTGGATACGGGCCCAGCTTGCAGAAATCCCTGATGAGTCCGTCGTCCTTGAAGGCATCCGTGCCCGGGTCGAAGTGCGAGGCGATGGGCTGGTACCGGACAAGCTATTCCTGAATCCAGAAGAAACCCTTTTTGTCCCGCTAGATTCCGAACGGAATGTGCACGTCCTGGGTCGTGAACCATCCGTCGAAAGTACCCTGTATATTGCCGCAAACGACCTGTTCGCGATGCCCAATGTCATGGTCAAGATAGAGGCCTCCCTCGTAGAGCAATCCATTGCCCCCAGGCCAACCCCGTCGGAAGACCTGGAGCTGGCCTGGGAATTCCACGATGGAAAACGGTGGCGTCCCCTCGGGAAAACCGGACCTGGCGTCAAAAAGACCGTCGACGCGTACGGGTTTGAGGACAATACGCAGGCCTTCATGCAATCCGGAATCATTCGGTTTATGCGTCCCAAGACAATGAAAGCTGTGAAAGTAAACGGCATAGAAGCCATGTGGGTTCGATGTCGGATTCTTTCCGGTGATTATGGAGCTCCGGGAACATACGAGCTCGATGGGGACCGATGGGTATGGCACGAAGACCGACCTCTCACTCCTCCGGTGCTCAAGTATCTAGCGCTCAAATTCCAGGAAGAAGATCGATCGGTAGAAAACGTACTCTCCTACAACGACTTTCAACTGGTTGATCATTCACAGGACGCAGCACGTGAAGGACGTTCTATCGAACCGTTCAGCGTGACATCGGAAGAATGTCCCACCTTCTACCTTTGTTTTGACCAGATGTTCCCACATGGTCAGAGCCATCTCTATGTTCGGGTCGACGAGCATGACGAAAGTCGTGTGGGTGGTATCGCAGGTGAAGGTAACGCAGATCCAGACGCCTTGAACCTACAAGAGCAATCTCTCGTATGGGAATATTGGGACGGACGCCGCTGGCGTGACCTTCCCGTCGAAGACAACACTCGTAATCTAACGCAGAGTGGCTTCATCTCCTTCATCGCTCCGAAGAAACAAGGGGAAGGAAAGCGATTCGGAATAAGTGGTCATTGGTATCGTGTACGCTTGGAGATGGGTGGTTACCATGTGCCACCAAAGATTCAGGCCATCCAACTGAATGCGGTCGACGCCTACAATATGACCACGTTCGAGGAAAGCATACTTGGCAATAGCGAAGCACTGCCAAACCAAACATATAATTTCCCGAGAGGACCTGTTCTCGCTGGGCAACATGTTCATGTCATTGAAAAAGAAAAACCCTCGGCGAAGGAAACCCGGGTGATTGAAGGTCACTTCGGAAAAAAGGCGATCGTGGAACACCCGGATGGTGGTTGGCGAGTGCCGTGGATCGAAGTCGACAACTTCTTTGAGTCCGAGGCGACTTCGCGACATTACGTAAAAGACACCATGACCAATGAAATCCGATTTGGTGATGGTATCAAGGGTAAGATTCCACCGAAGGGCGCTCGAAATATTCGAGCTCGTATGTACCAGGTCGGTGGAGGCGAGCGCGGAAACGTTGCCTCCCAGAGCATCGTCGTGATGCGTAAACCTCTGGCCTATGTAGAGGGAGTAACCAACCCCTATCCAGCTACGGGCGGGAGCGACATTGAGACGGTGGAATCTGTAATTCAGCGCGGTCCCTATATTCTGAAGAGCCGCCAGCGCGCCGTTACAGCCGAAGACTTCGAGTGGTTGTCAAAGCAAGCAAGCCCGAGCGTCGCTCGTGTGAAATGCCTGCCAACGAAAGACCGAGAGGGGGAAGTGAGCGTTGTCATCGTTCCTTCCATCCCAAAGGGTCACTCCGACTTTATGAATAAGCCGGTTCCGTCTCTCGCACTATTGCGCCAGGTAAAAAAGCAGTTGAACCGGCATAAATTGGTGACGACCATTCTGCACGTGCGGAAACCGCGCTACCGAGAGTTTGATGTCGAGGTTGAGGTCTACCGTCGAGCGACGGGACCTAGCCAGCGTCTAAATCGAGAGATCGACAGCTCCGTTCGCATGTTCACTCACCCCCTCGCAGGTGGACGTGATCAGATGGGCTGGCCCTTTGGACGGAGTATCTACAAGGTCGACCTGTTCCATGTAATCGAAGAGGTTCCAGACGTAGATCTCGTTCACCGTATTCATATCTTTGATGTTCAGGAAGAACGTGAGGTTGATTACCTCCACCTGAACGAAGATGAACTTCCATTCGTTCGCAATATCAGCATCACCGAACGTAGCCGCGAACAAATCCTTTAGGCGACCCAATGCCCACAACCCAGACACAAACGAACATATCCAAGAGAAGCGTCGTTCCCGACGTAAAGGATGTTCATATGGCCTCGGCCATTCTTATGCTCCGGAATGCTGGGTTCGAGAGGTACACCTACCGCTTTACGGAAACGTATGCCCGAGATTATGCGGTCGTTCATCAATCGCCTGCTGCCGGCTCTCTCATGGACATCCAAACCGAAGTGTCCCTGGACGTAGCCCAAACCAATTGGGTGAATTTTCTACCCACGGCGTTCCGGCAGAGCGATATGGAAAGTCCGGATTTTCTCCGGAACTTCCTATTCATTTTCCAACACCTGCACGCCCAGACCGAGATCAAGATCCAGGATCTTCATAAGATCTTCGATCCTCTCGAAACCGAGCCAGACTTTATTCCATGGTTGGCCGGTTGGGTGGGCCTGGTTATGGCTCCCGAATGGGATGAAGATACGCGCCGACGATGGGTGCGTGATGCACCACGACTGTACGCAAGACGTGGAACCCGCGATGCCCTGCTCGAACATATCCGAGTCTTTACGGGCCTAGAAGCTGACATCGAAGAAAATCGTTGGCCATACCCAGGTTTTCGCGTTGGCGTTTTCGGTATGGTCGGCATCGACTCCATCGTCACCCCAACCATTGCAAGGGAACATGCATTTATCGTGCATATCCCCGTCCAATACGAAGAGATTTCAACCCAGAAACTTCTTCGGCTCCATCAGGTAATCCAGATGGAAAAGCCAGCCCATACAATCTACTTCGTCCAGTTCCAGAAAGATGAACATCACGAACGACAACGTGCCTTTCTGGCGGTGGGCGAACAGGCGATTGGCGTCAAAGCCGAAAGTGCCGAGACCCCCAATTCTGACAACACCGACTCGAACAATGCTGGAGGTCAAACCCAATGACCGACCTGTCTAAAGCGTTTAAAAGAATAAACTTTTTCCGCGGTTTTCTGGCCACGGAGGAGGACTTTAACGACGCAACAGCCTATCACGTGGAAAAACATCGACTGCACAATCGCCTTTGCCATGGGCTCGGGATTGTCCCCGGATTCCTGGGAGATCTTCGCGTTCAGGCGCGAGGTAAAGGAGAACTGGCCGTCGAAGTGCTGCCAGGTATCGCTGTCGATGGAAATGGTAATGAAATTCTGATCTCAGACCCCGAGATTAAAGCCATCAATCCACTCGACTACAAGCTCCCACAGACCATCTATATCGTGGCGAAGCATGTGGAAGAGTTAACCGACTTTATTACCTATAAAGAGAATCTTGAATTCAAAGGGCACAGGCGCATATCAGAACTCTCTCGGATCGAGGCACAAATCGTCGAACCGGATGCAGCAGATGGGGTTGAGCTCGCTCGTATTCAACTTGCTCCGGGCGTACGGCGCATAACCGATGCCAAGAACCCACAAGCCCCCGCCGAAAACGAAATAGACCTGCGATTCTCCCCCAAGGCCGGTGTTGTAGGGAGTCGACTATCCACGACGTTCCGAAATGACTTGATGGATCTTACGCTGGAGATGCAGGAGATCTACGCATTTCTTTTCCAGGTCCAGGGAATTACCACGGCAGCAGACGTAGACCACTCCTTGATCACCCTGCGCATGCTATTCCATAGCCATCTTGTCGATGCCTGGAATCTATACCCGCTTCTCGGTGATGTTCTACGCCTACAATGGACATTTATTGAAGATGTCGAGGCCAACTATGGCCAGTTCAGTAGCCGAAAAGAGTTCGTATCGTTAAAGCGTCATATCGAACTTCTAGAGAGCTACCGAAAAGAAGGGCGACGCGACCAGGAATTCCTCGATACGTTCGTAGCGTATGAGCGAAAAGGCGTAGAGAATATGCGTGCCATCTTCTCTGAACGCCTCAAAAAGGTGGTTAAAGAAGCCGTCGCAGATACTCCATTGGCCCAGGTTGCTGAGAAGCTCAAAGTACACAGCAAGACATTCAAAAAGACCATGACTGTCGAAGGGGTGAAGCTCTCTCGTATCGACGAAATCGATATTCTAGAGCCCGATAGTGAAAAGGCTCATGGCTTCAAGATCATTGACGCCCGCGACAAATACCGGAGTCGTCAAAAGCTTAAATACCCCGACGGGACCGTTGTCGAAGACGTGGGTATTGCCTATGAAGGCGGAAAATGTGAGTTCAAGCTCACGAATGTGGTTCCTGGTCACCCCGTTCTCATATTCGTCCGAATGGATTATGTGCGAGGTGATTGGGAGGCCGACATGGAAGTCAATGGACGCAAAGCAGGTACCATGCGCTGTGCAGGAGAAGACGTAAAATACCGCTGGCGCAACTGGCCATTCCTCATCGAAAGCGATTACGTAAACGACGTGGAGTTGACCATAACTCAGACACCGACGACCGAAGAGCGCGACATCAATTACTTCCATGTCTGGGCATACCAACCCGCGGGTAAATGACCATAACGGGTCAGCTTGAGGCTAGAACATGGCTTGCATGGGGATCAGGGAACGTGCGAAGATCAGATACTCTTCTTCCCGATATGCGAGTTTTCTATGCCAGATAGAGCTGCATTCAACCGTATCCATCGAAAGGTGACGGTATGAATCCATTCTCCGGCTTGAACCGCTGGTTCAAACAATTGGCTTTCGGGCGCGTTCGAGGAGCGAAGGCGTCAACGAAAGGAAAGCTGATGGGAAAACAAGCCCGCGCAAAAGGCAAGGTTGCGGGTTCATTCAATAAGGGTGTTGACGGAGCCGTCAAAGGAGCCAAGAATAAGGCTACAGGCAAAGGAAAAGGAAAGAAGAACAAACAGGACAGCAGCAACACGGGAAGATCCGGCGCTGCGCCAAGAAAACAGGAAAGCCGGAAGCAAGAAAGCCGGAAGCAGGAACAGAAAATGGGTATTTTCGGTCGAAACAAAAATAAGCCTCCGGAACATGATGAATCCGAGGTCGCATCATCGGACGAAAAAACACAGATGGTAGATATGGGCGACGTATCCGCGCCTGTAGCAGAATGTGTCGGATGGGTCGTTATGTGGAATGGACCATTCCGAGGAAGAGACTTTCGGCTCGAGCCAGGAAAAAATGAAATGGGGACGGATGCCGATTGCGCAGTCGTTCTTACAGATCCCTATTCATCAGGAAAACATTGCGTCATTCGGTTTGATTCAGAGGACCAGAGCTATACGCTCATCGACCTCGACTCGACCAATGGAACCTTCGTCAATAATGAACGAGTGGTTAAGTGCCGTCTGGTAGATAACGATAAGATTCGAATCGGACGGACCGAAATGCTGTTCAAGGGAATCTACTAGATGAACCCGAATAGGAACACGCACAGTGGAAGGGATGGCTCTATGCGCACTCTACTGAAGGTATGCCTGCTACTCTTTTTCTTCGCTCCTCTCTCAGCCTATGCAGGGAAAGCAGCGGTTAAGGTTGAGTATGTCGACCAGTCTCGCTTCAAAAAAGAACGGCTATTTCGAATCTACATCGACGTAAAAGATTCCGAAGGGGGCGTACCGGAGCTCGATGCCGAGGATATCCAAGTCATCATCGACCAGGACACCGTCGAAGAGGGTGATGATGCCAAGAGCAGCATCAACATCCGAAAGGCGAGCGACTTTGATGACTATCTGGGTATGGACGTCATTCTTGTCCTGCCAACCACGGAAATCATAAAGACGGAACCCAAACTGATGGCGGAAATCCAGCGGGGAGCAAAGGATTTCATTGAGACTCTTCATGAGAGCGACCGTAGTGCGATTTGGACCTTCGACGGCTGTGGTGTGAAAGAGCGAAAAGACCTGAACACGAAGCACGAATCGGCCCTCAAAGCGATCTCTCGCCTCCCCACATACGAATGTGATGTCACATCGGGTGAACCCAGGTTACTCCGGGACTATCTGACCAAGATTCTGGAAAAGGGTTTTACAGCTATAGAAGATGAGCCCAACCGACGTACAGCTCTCCTGCTCTTGACGGATGGACGGGATGATACGGCCCAGAAAGAAGAAAATAGAGAGAAGGCTGAATCGCAACGGGATGCCATAACCGAGTGCGCCAGGCGCGTTCGGCGCTGTAATAAGGAGATTGAAGACACTGCCACGCGGTTCTATGTCATCGGCCTTGAGGGGCTTGGAAATGAACTGACCGGGGTATTCGATCTATTGCGTGCGACGTCCGAAGATACGGGTGGAAGCATTATTGAAGTGCCTGCAGCACGGGTAAACCCCGACGAAGTACGAAGCCAATTCGAGAATATGGCCGACCGGATCCTGGGTCAGCAGGTTGTGGAGTGGAAGCCACGAAAAGTACGACGAGATTCGGAATTACAAATTCGACTTTCGAATCTAAAACTGACCTCTACCCCGCCGTACACCCCAGAAGATGGTTTCAAGACTCGCTCGAAGAGTGCCTGGTCTGCGGTATTTACGTTCTTCAAGTGGGTCTTCATTATCGGAATCATTGTGCTCGTTATCATGCTGATCGTACGAGCCCTTCGTAATCGTGGGAATAAGGAAGAATATATCGAAGCGCCGGCCTATGACGCCGGGGCTCGTGCAATGCTTACTGTTATTGGCGGACCTGATATGGGTATGGAAGTACCGATTGTGGACGAGGTCACGTCATTCGGCCGGTCCGATGCGTGTGATATCCAGTTCAGTGATGCAGCAATGAGTCGTCGTCATGCCGCAATCCGGATGGATAAGATGCGCTTTGAGCTCTCCGACATACAGTCCTCAAGCGGTACGTTTGTAAACGGGCGTCGCGTGGAAAAATGCTTTCTCCAGGATGGAGATAAGATCATGCTCGCCAAGACCGAGATGAGCTTCCGACTTGTCCGCTAATGCGTGACACTAATAGTTTAGTGACAGAGTCAGGCCCGTTTTGCCTACTCGGCTACTGCCTGTGCCGTATGCCGCAATAGAGAATCGTCCGGTTCGTAGAGAGACTCCCACAAATCCGCGATGAATACTTCCGGTTGAATTCGGTAATAAGCCTTCGACCGGGTCACCAACCGATATCGTTCCTCCGAAGCCATCAGACTGTTGTTCGAAAGCAACAACTCGCCGCGTCGATGCTTGTAGGAACACAAATTGGTAACCAAAGAATGGCTCGATACGCCCCCAACCTCCTACTATGAATCCCTTAGAGGCCGTAAGTCGCCCATGTACAGTTGTCAGGTTGATAGCCTCTTCCCCGGCCGTGGTCGTCGTTCCAACCGTAACCTTGATGTCAGGTAAAGCGGAAATCCCTTCCGTAACAGAATTGCTGAGTTCAACTCCGAGGCTCCATAGGTTGGAGCCTGGGATATGACTGATCTGGCTACCCAGTTCAAACGCCCAGGGAAGGCCCTTGCAGAAGCGAATGTCCATAAGAGCGACGAGGCTTTCCTTGTCACCATTACCTCGCGTCCATGCTTCCGAATCGGATTGAATCAACGCAACTCCGCCGCTGGCCGATAGCCGCAACCCAAGACCTCCTATGGTGCTTCCACTGCTTGTAGGTCCAGACGTAAGTATATCGGCCAGGTCCTGGACGAAGAAGCCAAAGGCGTCCTGGTCCGTGAAGGCCTGCCCACCATTCACATCAATAAAACCCTCTGGCTGAACGTCCAAGGCGTAGACTGCTGTACTACTGAACCCAACCAGCGCACAACATACCAACGCGGGCAGTAAGACGCGTCGAATGGCAGATGACACAACGGAAATCATTCTACGCTTTTTGACTCCGTCTGCGCCGATAGGCGGGCCTCCAGCTCGACGAGTCGCTGCTCAAGTACCCGAACTCGCTCCGTTAGCTCAAGCTCTACAGATCCCATTGTCACGGCCTCTTCAGGAATGACCTCGTCACCATCCTCATCAGACTTCTTATTGCCAAGGCCTGTGGGAACGATTTGGTTGTATCGCTCTTCAATCCTGGATTGAAGCTCCTCAAGGCTTTGTTGTGTTTGCGCGAACATATCCGTCAGCGCATCCCGAACCTCATCGAGATTCGCACGCCCTTTAATGCTACGAATCTTCTGCTCAGCATCCGAACGTAACCGGGTCATTCGCTCTTCAGCATCATCTCGAATCGTCTGAACTGGCTGTGCAATACGGCGCTGTAGGAACATGCCTCCAGATTGCACCAGCACCTTTAATGAGGAGATCGGGAGCAATCGACGATTTTGCTTTTCAGCTTCAAGGACAATCTGGGCAAGCGTGACGCCCGTGATGTCTTCGCCAGAGTCTTTATCAATGATCTGCACATCATCACCCTGCTGCACCAATTCGGCGATCTGGTCGAGAGTTACGTATCGACTGTCCTGGGTATCGTAGAGCTTTCGATTCGCGTATCGCTTGATGATTCGTGCATTTGCCAAAATAAGCCCTCTCTTCTCTCACCAATCCTGCACCTGAGCGTACCTGCGTGTCAATGTACCCTCCGGTTCCTGGCAAAATAAGACCCCTCTCTCCTACCCAAATGCCATTTTTTTTCCTTCCGTGGGTTGAATTTCGTCAAGACGTTCCTATTTTGTTTTCCGTTACAGCAGAGCCAAACAGTTAACCTGCTGATATATTTAGAATTTTTTAGAAAGGAGCTTGGTTATGGCCAAGATCATCGGCATTGATTTGGGAACCACGAATTCTGTTGTCGCCGTTATGGAAGGCAAAGAAGCGAAAGTAATTGCGAACGAAGAAGGCGATCGCGTGACGTCATCCATCATCGGATTTGACGACAAGGATCAGATTCTTGTGGGACAGGTCGCCAAGCGACAGGCTGTTGTAAACCCCGAGAACACCGTCTTCTCCGTAAAACGATTGATGGGACACCGGTTTGAAGAAGCGAGTGCGCAGGACGAGCATATTCCCTATCATGTCGTGAAAGCCGACAATGGCGACGCACATATTGAAGCGCGTGGAAAACGATACAGCCCGCCAGAGATCAGTGCATTCGTCCTCCGTAAGCTCAAGAAGGCAGCGGAAGACTATCTGGGCCAGGAGGTGAAAGAAGCTGTTATCACCGTGCCGGCCTATTTCAATGACAGTCAACGCCAAGCCACCAAAGACGCCGGTCGAATCGCTGGACTAGAGGTCCGCCGAATCATCAACGAGCCGACAGCTGCGGCCCTGGCCTACGGCCTGGACAAGAAAAACAACGAGCTCATCGCCGTCTATGACTTTGGTGGTGGTACCTTTGACATCAGTATCCTCGAAGTTGGTGACAACGTCGTGGAGGTGCTCTCCACATCTGGGGACACCCATCTCGGTGGTGACGATGTAGACAAAGAGCTCATCAACTACATTGCAGGTGAGTTCCGCAAAGAACATGGAATCAATCTGATCGACGATCGTATGGCCCTTCAGCGCCTCAAAGAAGCTGCGGAGCGCGCCAAGGTTGAGCTGTCGACCAAGATGGAAACCGAGGTCAATATCCCGTTCATCGCCGCAGACAATAACGGCACGAAACACGTACTGATGACCATTACCCGCGCTAAGCTGGAAGCCCTCATCGATACTCTTGTAGACCGGACTTTGGTGGCGACCAAGAAAGCGTTGAGCGATGCTAAGAAGTCTCCTTCGGATATCAACGAAGTCGTACTGGTCGGTGGGTCCACCCGAATTCCTCTGGTACAAAAAAAGGTACAAGAGTTCTTCGGTCGTGAACCACATCGTGGTGTGAATCCGGATGAGGTCGTCGCGATTGGTGCGGCCATCCAGGGTGGTGTACTTGCCGGCGACGTAAAGGATGTTGTTCTACTCGACGTTACTCCCCTCTCTTTGGGAATCGAAACATTGGGTGGAGTTATGACGGCCCTCGTTCCACGGAACACCACGATTCCAGTAACGAAGAAAGAGGTCTTCTCGACTGCCGAGGACAATCAACCAAGCGTGACGGTACATGTCATGCAAGGTGAACGTCCCATGGCACGTGATAACCGTACACTCGCCAAGTTCAATTTGGACGAGCTGCCGTTAGCCCCTCGTGGTGTGCCCCAGATCGAAGTAGCCTTCGACATCGATGCCGACGGTATCCTTGTTGTTCACGCGAAGGATAAGGCGACCGGAAAAGAGCAGAAGGTTCGGGTTGAAGCGTCGAGTGGTCTCTCCGAGACAGATATCGAACAGGCCGTACAAGATGCAGATGCCAATGCGGATGAGGACGCTCGCCGGAAAGAGCAGGTAGAAGTAAAGAATACGCTAGACGCATTCATCTACCAGACGGAGAAGTCCTTTAAGGAGCATGGCGATAAGGTACCTGCCGAGGATCGCGCCAAGCTGGATACAGCATTGGCCGATGCAAAAGCTGCCGTTGAGACGGATGACCTCGATAAGATGAAAGCCGCTCAGGAAGAGCTGCAGACTATCGCATATCGTCTTGCTGAGGTGCTTTACAGCCCAGATGCAAATGCCCAGGCCGAGGCCCCAACGGCCGAAGCAAGCGCACCGACCCCTGAGGATGACGACTCGGTCATCGACGTAGAAGAGATCAACCCAGAAGCATAAAGCCTAGGGGAGAGATGCAGCCCAATCCTCGGATCGGAGCCATTCGACCGATGCCTGGATATGGGGAGCCAAATGGGTATCTTCTGTTAGGAAGGGTACCTTCTCTCGAAAGCTGTCGTGTATCTGTTGCAGACGTGGTCCCGGTTTCAATGGACATCGTAGATCGATGCCCTGTGCCGCACAAAGGGATTCTATCGCTAGAACCTTTTCCACGTAATCAACCACCGTTAATGCCTTAACCGCAGCGGTCATTCCCATGGACACATGATCCTCTCGGTTCGCACTACTGGGAATGCTGTCTACGCTGGCCGGGTGGGACAAAACCTTTCCTTCGGTAACCAGACTTGCCGCGGAAACCTGAGCAATCATCAGACCACTATTCAGGCCCGTATTCGCGACGAGAAACGCTGGTAAACCTGAGGATAGGTTTGGGTTTACGAGCTGTTCAATACGACGCTCGGATATACTCATTAATGCTGTCATCACCTGGGCAAGATAATCGAGCGCGAAAGCCACCGGTGCACCATGGAAATTACCACCTGAGATGAACTCCCCTGTTTCTGGGAAAACCAGAGGGTTGTCGGTCACACTATTCGACTCCCGTTCCAGAACTTCACCGATATGATCTAACGCCCCCCAGACCGCACCATGCACCTGTGGCATACAACGTAGGGAATACGGGTCCTGTACCTTCTCACAGTCGGTATGGCTCTGGTTGATCTCACTATCAACCAGGAGATCGCGAATAATCGAACTGCAACGTTCCTGCCCAGGATGTGGGCGAAGCTGGTTAATCCGTGTATCAAAGGCTACCGCTGTACCCAGTAGCGCATCGAGCGACCAGGCACCTACCACGTTGGCATACCGAACGGCTCGTTGGGCCACCTGGAATGCGAGAATACCCACTGCTGTCATCGCCTGGGTACCATTAATTAGAGACAGCCCTTCTTTGGCCTCGAGGGTTATTGGGGTTAGACCGACTTCGGCGAGCGCCTTATCAGCAGGCATTTGCTTACCCTGGTATGACACCTCACCCTCACCGATTAATGGCAGCGCTAGATGTGCCAGTGGAGCGAGGTCACCGGAAGCCCCAACAGAACCCCGGGATGGAATCACGGGATGAATACCATATTCGAGAAAATCCAATAGCCGCTGCACCACGACCAGACGTGCTCCGGAATGACCCAATGCAAGCACATTGGCACGCAGAAGTAGCATCATTCGCACGACCGGCTCGCTCAGGGGTTCACCCGTTCCACAGGCGTGACTACGGATCAGATTTCGCTGAAGCTTTTCGAGATCGCTCTTATCAATATGATGCTCTGCAAGCGCGCCAAACCCAGTATTAACACCATATACCGCCGTTTCCTGGCCTCCGTCGGTGTACTTCTTCACCAACGCATTTGCCGCCTCTATACGTCCGCACGTCTCTTTTTCCAAGACGGCTTTCGCTGTTCCATTTCCCACGGCCAGTATGTCGGCGATCGTTAGATTCATTCCAACCGATACGGTTTTCATGATGTGCGCTCCTGTCGGGCTCGAACGGCCTGTTTCGTTACTTCGAGAAGTCCACATACATACCATTTTGGACCTATTCAAGAACCGAATTTCAAAGACCACTCCAAATTCGTGTTCCAGGGGCTACGCAATACAGCCGTAAAAGAAGCTGTTCCACAACGGACACAAAACCGCATTACAGCCCGAAAAACCTAGAAGTTACACGTTTAGCTATTGACTCTAAATGGTCCTGCGCGTATAGCCGCCTGCCCACTCTGACACCTAGGTGAATGAAATGCGTGTATTGCAATTATTTTCTTGGATAATTCTTGTTTTATTTGTTGGTACCTATGCTTGTGGAACGGATGAGGAGACTGCGGTCGATACGACTACGACCAATACGGCTCAACCCGATACTTCCACGGCTGTAGATACTGCCACTGGTATCGATATTCCGGTGGCCGAGGATACGACGCAGACCAATTGTTCGACGATTGGTGAATTGAAGGCGTTGCAGCTCCCGGCGAACAGTGATGAGCCAACCATCAATATTGATCACACTCTCTGTGGTGTAACCGTAACCTACGTCTACAACGAAGGCTTCTTCATTCAGGACGGTCCGAATGGCGAGGCTACCGAAGTGTATATGGGTGCAAACAGCATCTGGCCCTTTGCCAGACCAACCCCGGGCGATGTTATCGATCTACACGCCACACAATGGGGTGCTTTCAAAGGCCACCTTGAGATCAAGGCTGTAGACACTGTCACCCTGGTAGGTTCCACCAATATCAATCCCTACATTCTCGACCTGTCCAGCGGCATCGTACCAACGGATGAGCACGAGAGCCGCGTAGTAACGTTGAGCGGTGCTACCCTCACCTCGAACCTCTCGAGCAATGAGAAAACCATCTCCTATGGTAACGGGGCCGAGATACAGCTGTACTCCAAGTACTTCCCGAACAGCGTCTGCGCGGGAGCGACCTTCGACATTATTCGTGCAACAGTTGTGCGGCACGATAACACTCTGCAGCTAAAGAACAGCTGTAGTGCGGATTCCTGTTTCTGGTACGCGAGCGACGATATTGCCAACGTGAACCTGGAAACCTGCGAAGAAACCGTGGACTACTCCAACGCAAATTGGGATTTCGAAGATTGGACCTACTCCGATCCGCCCGATGGGTTCATCAAAGAAGGTGACGGGTTCACCGCTATTCAGGATTCAGAGATCTTCTATGGCGAGACTGGCTCCTCCTGTGAGCTCCACTGGACGTCCACCAACAACCAGGATTTCCGCGCCGGCTATTTCGTAGCCGCCACACCCAATACCGACTACACGGTATCTGTACGTGTAATGGACAACGATCCGAACGGACGCGTACGACTGGCGCTCGATTTCTACAACGCCGGTAAGGTGAAAATTGGAGAAACCTCCTACGCCTCGACGTATTCGGAGAACTCTGCGGATTGGGCCAAATACAGCCACACCGCAACGACCCCCGAAGGTACCGCGTTCGTACGAGGGTTCATTCGCATGTACGATGTTGCAAACTTTGGAGATACAGACTCCGCGATCGTCAATATAGACAACTGGGCTACAAGCAAGGGTACGACCACCAACGAGGGTACGATTCCCGACGATGGCAATGGTACGAACAATAACAATGCCACCGATATCTGCGCCCCCAACCCCTGCATCAACGGCACATGTATTGATGACGCAGGAATCGCCAGCTGTGATTGTACGGGTACAGGCTACGAAGGTGATACCTGCGAAATTGACATCGACGAGTGTACGACTGGCGCCGATGACTGCGACGCGAGCGAGCTCTGCGAAAACATCGACGGTGGCTTCGTATGTTCCGACGCTCCTATCGTCAGCTACGAGACCGACGCCAAACCCGTCTTTGTCCAATACTGCAACAACTGCCATTCCTGGCTGAACCTGGGTGGTCATAACATCGCCTCGAACTACGACGATGCATTCAAGCCGGCTAGTTCCTGGTACTCCCAGTGTGCAGGACTCAATATGGGTGAATGCAGCCTGGTCCTTATGTTGGACGGCTCTATGCCGATCAATGACATCCCATCCGACGACCCCGGCCTTGATATCATCCAGGCCTGGATCGACGGAGGTATGCAGCCATAAGAAGTCCATTACCCGGTTTGGAATGAACCGGATTGGAAGAGAGCCAGGGGCGGGATATCCCGCCCCTGGTTCGTTTTGGTCAAATGACCGCAAAACATAGCTATTCTCGCCCGTAGAGTAGGCCCCGAGGGAGCATAACCGAGCCTTCCATGATCCTCGCTCTAGAACTTGATACTTGAATCCATGCGCATAACAGCGTATAGCGGCTTATCGACTATGACTCTCAGGGGGACGCTATGCGCCAATCACGATTTCTTTCATGGATACTAATTGCCTTATTTGTAGGTACCTATGCCTGCGGTAATGGTGATGACACCGGTTCCGATACGTCTGGAACCGATACAACACAGACCGACACCACCACAGGTGAAGACACCACCACAGGTGAAGACACCACCACGGGTGAAGACACCACCACAGGTGAAGACACCACCACGGGTGAAGACACCACCACGGGTGAAGACACCACCACAGGTGAAGACACCACCACAGGTGAAGACACCACCACGGGTGAAGACACCACCACGGGTGAAGACACCACCACGGGTGAGGATACCACCACAGGTGAGGATACAACGCAGGCCAACTGCACGACCATCGGCGAGTTGAAGGCGTTAGAGCTTCCTGCGGATAGTGAAAACCCCACAATCGATATCGATCACACCATCTGTGGTGTAACGGTAACCTACGTATACAACGATGGTTTCTTCATTCAGGAAGGCCCGGAAGGTGACGCCACCGAGGTATACATGGGTGTAAACAACGCATGGCCCTTCGCAACACCCAACCCCGGTGACATCGTCGATGTACATGCCACCCAATGGGGCGCCTATAAAGGCCATCTCGAAATCAAAGGCGCGGATACAATGACCGTCGTCGGCTCTACCGACGTAGCACCGTATGTCATCGACTTGTCGGACGGTACTGTCGCCACAGACGATCACGAAAGTCGCGTTGTTTCCGTAACTGGGGCAGCTCTCGACGCCAATATCACTGGAAATGTAAAGACCATCTCCTATGGTGGTGCTACAGATGTCCAGCTGTACGCCAAGTACTTCCCAGACGACATCTGTGAAGGAGCGACCTTCGATATCACGCGTGCGGTCGTTGTTCGGTACGAGGACATCCTGCAGCTCAAGAATAGCTGCACCTCAACAAACTGCTTCTGGTACGCAGACGACGATATCGCCAACGTTGATGAAGGCACCTGCCCGGCCCCAATCGTCTACAATAATGACAACTGGGACTTTGAAGATTGGACCGAGTCTGATCCTCCCGCCGGATTCATCAAAGAAGATCCGGACTTCACAGCTCTTCAGGACACTGAAGTCTTCCATGGCGACGCTGGTTCGTCTTGTGAGCTCACCTGGACCTCGACCCAGAACCAGGACTTCCGTGCTGGCTACTTCGTACCCGCAGTACCCAATACCGATTATACAATCTCCGTCTGGGTGATGGACAACGATGCAAACGGTCGTGTGCGCCTCGCGCTCGATTTCTACAGCGCGGATGAGACCAAACTTGGAAACACCGTCTACTCTTCCACGTATTCGGAAGACTCCGCGGATTGGGTCCATTACAGCCATAACGCCACGGCGCCAGAGGGTACGGCCTTCGTGCGTGGGTTCATTCGTATGTACGATGTGAGCAGCTTTGGCGACGCCGACTCAGCAACCGTCAATATTGACGATTGGGCTACGGGCGAGACTCCTGCCGATCCTTGCGATGCCAACCCTTGCGCTAACGGCACTTGCGTACCCGACGGCGAGACCGCAACCTGTGACTGCACGGATACAGGCTACGAAGGAGAGACCTGTGAGACGGACATCGACGAATGTGCGACGGGTACCGACACCTGTACGGCGGAAGAGACCTGTGAAAACACCGCCGGTGGCTTCACCTGTTCCTCCAACACCGTTGTAGGATATGCGGCGGATGTACAGCCCATCTTGCAGGCGAGCTGTACTGGCTGCCACACTACAGCAGGTAATGGCGGACATAATGTAGCAGCGGAATACTCCGAAGCCATGAAACTGTCGAACCACCCATCGTGCACAGATATGACCGTTGGAGAGTGTTCTCTCGTTCGTGTCATCGATGGTTCGATGCCAATTGGCGGCTCTGTCTCTGCCAACGATATTGCCATCCTACAGGCCTGGGTCGATGGAGGCATGCAGCCTTAGAGATACATGGAGCAGGTTTACGGCAGACACCATGCCATAAACCGAATCATGCGAGCACCAGGGGCGGGATATCCCGCCCCTGGTTCGTTTTGGACAGGTCTTGACTCTGAGCGCGTGGCTCGGTTCAATCAAGTCTGTAATCGGAGGAAGAGGCATATATGCTGACTGGAATCATCAAATGGTGGATACCGTTCGTTCTGATATCCCATACCCTAGCCTGTGGATCGGGAGCCGATGAGGCCCAACCAGACACTTCGACGCAGCTACCCGACACCTCCAACACGGTCGATCTGGGCACTCCAGAACAGGACATTCCAGATAACTCCGACTGCTCTACGATCGACGTCCTGCTCGCAAAGGATCTTCCAAGTGGAGATAACCCCAAGCTCCCTGTGTACGAAAAGCTCTGTGATGTGGTGGTAACGCAGGTGTACCACTCGGGCTTCTTTATTCAGGAGAGCGCCGACGGACGAGCCACGGAGGTCTATGTCGGCTACCCAACCTCGACCGGTGAAGGCGGCTGGCTGAACACAGGCTATCCACAACCACAACGCGGTCAGATACTCGACATGGTGGTTACGGAATTGACCTCCTATAAAGGGCACGAGGAGATCACAAAGATTGAACCTCCGGTTCAAAAAGGAACCACGGATGTCTCTTCGTTTATCCTCGATCTATCCGATGGTATCGTGCCTTCTGAAGAGCTCGAAAGTCGTCTCGTCTCGGTAAGCAACGCCACCGTGAGTAAGACCGATGTAAAGGGCGGTGTTCGAATGGACTACGGTACCGCACAGGGCGTTCTGCTCTTCGTCGAAAACATGCCCCCCGTATGCCTGGGAGCTACGATACAGATTACCGAAGCCGTCATAATCGAGCACGAGGGTGAGCACGAATTGAAACTCTTCACGGGCCAGGAGGCGAACATCTCCATAGACATCAGCACCTGTGTGGAGCCCGAAGAATTAGACGATTCGAACTGGGACTTCGAAGACTGGAGCACATCCAATCCTCCTCCCGGCTTCATTAATGAGACGGAAGATTTCAACGCTACTCAATCGACCTCCTTTGCCCACGGGGACACAGGATCCTCGTGTCTACTGACGTGGACATCCAAAGAAAACCAGGACTTCGTTGCCGGGTATTATAAACCGGCCGGAGAGGGCGGAGATTACACAATATCGATGTGGGTCCACGATGAAGATCCAAACGGTCGGGTTCGAATGGGAATTATCTTCTACGATCCCGCCAAGGAGAAGATCGAAACCAAATACGCCTCGAAGTACAGTAAGGATGAGCCCGGCTGGCAATATCTGACCTATACTCGTACGGCACCTGAGGGGACCGCCTATGTGCGGACTTTTGTTCGTATGTATGATGCGGCCGATTTCACCAACGCAGGGTACGCGTCAGTACACATCGACGACATCGGACTCGAATACACACCATAGGCACCGCAGCAGTCCATTTATGGTGTTTATTGGGCGCATCGGCTATACACTCTACAGCAGAAAACACTTCCATTCGTACATAACAAGGCACTAACCTTGACTATGGGAACGGATCCAATTACCGTTTTTGCAGTGCTTGTCGCCGATTGTACGCCTTGAATAGTTGGACATTACCGTGTTTCGTATCGCGTTCATAACACCATCTCTGTTCACGTTGGCACCAACGTGGAGGAGAGATCCCCAGATTGTAAAGCTTGCTGCACCGACATTAAGCGGGTTCTTGCAGACCCATGGCTACGAAGATATCCGCCAGTATGATTTCGAGGTTCAGGTCTTTGATCTACAAAGGGAGCAACCAGAAGAGCTCGATTTGACCGTCTTCTTTGATGATGATGCGGTCGATCGCTTTCTGAAAGATGATGATCCGGTACTCCGCAAGCACACAGAGCGTATCTGCGACACCTTAGAAATCGAAGAAGCCGACCTCTTCGCCTTTTCCTGCGCATCGGCCCTGGAGATCTACGCCGACATGCACGCCGCGGGAAACATCAATATGGCGATGTCGAAAATCCTGAAGGAGCGGTTCCCGAACTGCAAAACGGCCGTCGGTGGACTTCAAATATCCCCAGAGTCTCGTCATCAGACCGAATACCAGGCCATGCTCACTCGATGTAATTCTCTCGATTACTGCGTAAGCGGTAAGGGAGAATTCGGGCTCTTATTCGTCGTCGAAGACGCGCAAGGTAAGACGTCGTTAACTGAAAATAAGGCGGAATATTCCGAGCACGGCAGTGGTGTGATTGTACACCCGACCTATGAGCGCCCCCTGCATGTGCCTCGAGGAATCGCGCGACAGGAAGGGGTAGAAACAAAGATTCGCCAAGTGGAAACACCAGAAGAGGTTCCGCTGGGCGATCACGAACGACAAGCCATCTTCAACCCATCGCTCTATGTAACCCCGTACTACGATCATAAAAACATCGAGAAACGGAAGATCCGCGGGTTTGAGATCTTGAAGCGATATAACCTCGATCCTTCATGGATCGAGAAGATGGCACATTTCCATGACGATAAAGTGGTGATTCTACCCAGCATCTTCATGGAAGGATGCAACTCACAATGTGCATTCTGCGGCTATTCGATGACCAAGATGGCCAAACGGGAAATCTCAGACGTGATTCGGGGGCTCGCGTGGCTCCGAGAGAAACACGACGCCCGTTATTTCCATTTTCTCAATACGAATATCAACGGCTACTACAAATACGCGGAAACGTTCTGCGATGAATTGATAGCGGCTGATCTGGATATTCTCTGGTCCGATTGTGCAAACCTCTGGGCGCTCGATGAAAAACTTCTCGTCAAGATGCGTAAGAGTGGTGCGATTCGTTTTACCTTCGGAGTCGAATGTCCATCGGACAAGATGCTCAAGTACATTCACAAAGGTATTACCGCCGAGAAATGTCTTGAACGACTCAAGATGTCACACGACCTGGGGATATGGAACCATATCCTGCTGATCACGGGCCTCCCCCACGAAACGGCAGAAGACACCAAGTACTTTGTCGACTTCCTCGAAAAATGTGCGGAACACGTACACGGTTATTCCATCTCGTCGTTCTATTTGATCTCGACATCTCTGATGGGAGCCTTCCCTCAACGGTATGGCATTGAAACCATCACAGACGCGGGGACTCTTCTCGAAGACGTCGCTTTCCACGAAAGTAATGGATTGGACTGGCCAGCAAAGAAGAAGCAGATCGTAGAATCTACGCGCATAATTACCGAAGCGATTCGGCGCATTAAGGTCGATCCGAAGTATTGGAGTGGCGCAATCGATCTGGAGCTCATCTTCTGGTTGTACGACCGACTGGGACATGACAACAAGCACGAGATCGTACGCGCCTACGAAGATGCATTTATTGGCGCACCAGCACATCCGAAGGCCTACCAAGCTCGTCTTAAAGAGCTCCTCGACACATCCGATCATGAAGCGACGAAGCTTCTTGAGGAAACCAGCTGGCGAGCCCAGACCGACCAGATCCAGCTACGTGGCGATGCCATGGTATTGCCCGTCGAAGCTGGCGGTGAAAAGCTCGAGTTGGAATTCCGTTGTCATGAATACTCCCGGCAGATTCCTACGCTTGCAGCAGGGATGAATCTCGGAGTGCACCTTACGGGCGAGCCAAGCTTCTCCGATAAGCTCAAGGCATTGGTTGGACCTGGATCACGCTTCGAAGAAGCATTACAAGGTATCGGTTGGAACATAACGGCGCTGGGCTCCAGTAACGCCACCAACGCCTTTGGCTTCACGATCGAACAAGGGGAAAACGAACTCCTATTGCTTGTCCAGCTCCTCTCCAAGGGGGAACGGGCCGCAGTAACCCTGAACAATCTCGGCTTCTCCTATAGCGTTCCAAACGGCAAAGACGATCCGACCGCCGATCCAAAAATTCTTCGTTTTGTGATGCGAATGGGTCAGTTCCTTCTCGACGAGCTCAATAAGCAGCTCGACCCGGATAAACTGGTCAAACCATTGACTCGCCAGGAACTCCATACAATCGCAAATCTCCTGGTTCGTGACCTGGAAGAACCCTTCCTCGACGTGCTCCGAAGAGAGCCAACCCACGAATACGCAGAGAAAGGAGAAGACCTACGGCCCGCAAACTGGGGACCAGGTCAACGACACGGCAACAAGTTCAGCATGGTCTCGAACGCCTGACCGCGTTCAAGTCGTACCAACTGGCACCGGAACAGACACAGGTTTCGGATCAACCGCATCACGGTTCCGTTTATAGGCATCTCGGGTGTATCGAATGATCGTGGACGCGATAGGGTACTGATCTATCGCACTCTGGAACATCGCCTCGACATCCTCGTGGCTTTCGAATGCTACGAGCTCTGGACGTCCATGATACTCCTCGTACGCCCCGTCTAAGCGGGTACATAGGTTTCGTACCTGACAACGACTACACGCATCGCCATCTTTTCGGAACCGGTGGGCTGCGTCGCCGGACTCGGCGGTTTTGCGAAACACCATCAATGTGCGCCGTCGATGGAAGTCGTTGGAGAAGGCTGCGTGGGATCCCAGCAAACAAAGGGGAATATGCGTTACATGAAAACCGCCCGGTCGTTTGGCCATATAGTCCAGAGCCTCAACAACCGTCGGAATCACGTCTTCATAGGGAACCACCTGATTGATGATTGCCTCATGTCGAAGATCCCCTTCATAGGCATATTTTAGACGAATATTCTCAAAGCCCAGTTCATCGAGAAATGCACAAATTTCGGGTAGCTGTTGGTAGTTATCCCGCGTGATGACTGTTGTGGCTGAGAGGTGAAAGTCGTGTTCCTTTCGGAGCTCCACCAGATGTCCGCATGCCTCTCGTATGGCTTGTAATGCACCCTTACGAGCTACCAATTTATCGTGGACCTCATCGATATGACCGTGAATGGAGAAGTCCACACTGGTCATCCCGGCCTCAATCACCTCCTGGCAATATTTCTGTTTTCGAAACTTCAGCCCGTTGGTGTTGATGGATTGCCGTTCAAACCCCGCATCCGAGGCGTACTGTACAAATTCCACGAATCGGGGGTGTACGCTTGGCTCTCCTCCAGAGTACCCGACCTCTACAGTACCTTCGGCTCGCGCCTTATCCAGCGCGCCAAAGATCTGCTCATCCGTCATATTAAGTTCAGGCTTGTTTAACGAATCGTAAACAATACAGAACTCGCATAACGCGTTGCAGTAGGTGGTCAGATTTAAGAGGAGTGATTGTGACATTTGCCCTTTCCAGGTCGAATCGCACTAATTTCACGATATTGGCTCCCCGAGGATGGGTCAAGGGACCAGCCGAATTATCAATAGAAGAAAGCGCCTGGTACCGAATTGACCCACCCTACTTGGAAGACTAGAGTCGAACACAACTCGTCTGTAATCAGGGCTATTAACGGAATATGGGAAAACTCGGGCGGATCGCACCGATAATCGCCACTCTGTTCTGGTGCCTCGGAATACCGAATGCACTCGCTGAGGGGCAACAGCTAGACGAGCAGTCCTTGAACGGTCTGCTAACGGACAATGCTGGGAGCCCCTACCAGCTAGAAGGCGAGCTGGTTCTCAAAACTGTGCAGGTCGAACCTGGCCGAGCCCATCTGATCTACGAAACCCCCCGAGGGGAACCATTCAAGGTAGTCCTGGTACCGAAAGATAGCGCGGAACCCCACTTTAAAACCACAGCGAGCTTTAAGATCTTCTACCCGGACCCTTGTCCGGAGAATGCGGCCTGTGTGAAACTTCTCGAAGGACTGGCACAACACATCGCGGCGAGGGATACCGGCCAATGGAGCCTTCCGCCCATCCCAGCGGAGTCGGGAAACCCGTCCGGTTCCCAACGAGGCCGGCTCTCCATCGCGGATTCTTCCCTGTTTTTGTTCGGAACCGTACTACTGATCCTGAGCCTCCTCTTTCTGCCCTCATTGCTCGCCATTACATACGGACAATTTCGAACGCTCCCTCATAAGCTTCCGATATTGGGCATAATCGGCGCAGGAGCAGTCCTACGCTTATTCGTAATGCGCCATATGGTGATCACCGTATACATGGGCTATCTGCTCACAGATAAGGCCGCCTCGCTCCGAGAATTCGCTCGTTACGGAATCGGTTCGCAAGCCATGTGGCACCATCTATTCCATTTCACCACGCCAGACCACACCTCGGCGATCATGCTCAATGCATGCCTGGGCATTCTATCAATGGGCTTGTTGGTGGCCCTGCTTCGACGTGCTGGATACGGCGGCATCGGAATTCTGTCATCCATCCTCCTGATGGCATTTCTACCTGTACTGCTCTGGTCCGATTGTTCCGACAGCCTCACTGTCGTCGTCCTATTCTGGACCTTTGGTGCCACAGTCTTCGCCCAGGAATACCTGATCAGCCGAAAGATTCATCACCTTCTAGGTGCGTTGGTATGGCTGGTTATGGCCGCACATACGCGACCAGAACAGGGATTCTTCGGCCCCCTATTTGTTCTTACAGTCATCATGTTCCAGCCCGGATCGATTCGCGAAAAACTGAAACTGCCCTGGTATGCCTGGCTCATCAGTATCGGCGGGTTTATCCTTCTGGTCCTCCCACAGATCTCTCTCGCTCTGGACCAGAAGGACCAGCTTATACAGCTCGGATCCTGGCCACACCGTTTCGCGGAAATCATCCCCCTTCTGCCAGACCGTTGGCTACACGAGAACGCTCTTCTGGAATCCAGATATGTCCCATCCATGCTGCTTCCACTGGCTGTGCTCGGGCTGGTGATCGCTTCCTCCTGGGAGCGCCGCCGATTCCGTCTCGCCATATGTATTCTCGGATGGATATGGCTTAGCTTCTATTACATTGATCTCTCTGCGGCGTCAGGACCACGTCTCCACATCGTCATGGTCATTCCGGCTATCCTTGCCATCGGTGGCCTCTGTGAAGACCTGTGGGCCTGGCGATCCAGGCGTTGGCCCAGCAAACCATGGATTGGGCCTGCCCTCGCCGTAGCCTGTCTTGGGGCTGTAGGAGTCACAATGCCCCCAAGCCTGGAATGGTTTACCCAGGATACCAACGAATGGGAGGAGGACGTATTCTTCCGAGCCGCTGTTTCGACCATCGACGACTCATCATTCACCCTATTACGGGTCGGCTTTGCCGATCTGGGCGAAGCGGATTACACCCACCAACATCATCCGGATTACCTGGTACGACCACCGCATCGAAACGGAAAGACCCAGGCCATCACTTCGTTCATAGAGAAATCCGAACAACACAAAGCGACGGAAGGTCCCGTCTATTTCTATCTCGGCCTGCGTTGCTATAGCCGCGAACGATGGAATAACGAGCCCGCTCCACACGAGTATTTTCGTCCTGCATGCCGTCGAATCATGAAAGAATACGACCACACCCTTGTCTACCCTGCTGACGGCCCCAAGGTCGTACCAAACCACGGGGATCTCGCGCTCAAATATTATGCTGACCGCAAGACACAACCAACGTTTCAGTTGGGTCTTTACCGCATCGGCAAACGTCTAAATAAGCACTAGGAACGTCGTCCTCTGCGTACAAACTGGTAACCGACCCCACCAAGAGCCAGAAGAACCAGAAGTCCCATCAACATAGGACCCGACCCAACACGACGCCCTGGCATCTTTGGCTTTTCATCCACCTGATCAGACATCACGGGCCCGGAACCTGAGGGAGCTGGAGACGTCACCGGTTTCGTAATCCGAATGGCATCGTCGGCATGACCTGGCGATCCCGGTGGTTCACCGAATACATGGGCCTCAGGATCTGCGAAAACCCGGGGCTTCTTACCCGCCTCTCTACGTTTTTGTTCATCATGCATAGCGGTCAGAAAGCGATCGACCATGACCCGCTTCTGAGGCGGTACATGGCCGCGCGCCGCCAACTTCTTATAGCGAGTTAAGTTCTCAATGGCTTTCGGTAGATTACTATTTCGATAAATAACAGCGAGACAATAAAACAGATCCGGATCATTCGCTGATGCATGACCCACCGCATACTCGATGGCCTCCTCAGCTTACTTAAAAT